>ERZ1674176.1-NODE-1-length-124537-cov-25.080702_pt1 | contig 124537 bp, 157 predicted proteins | sample MGYA00581288_ERZ1674176 | MGnify/ENA primary metagenome ERZ1674176 (study PRJEB41354, sample SAMEA4873327) | human saliva metagenome | biome: human-associated habitat [ENVO:00009003]; feature: mouth environment [ENVO:08000002]; material: saliva material...
CCTTATGTTAATTATTGTTATTTACGCCAAATTCAGAAGATACACCGAATGTATCTGACTCATGTAATTGATAAATTATAGAATTTTCTTTTGAATGTGCTCTTACGAAGTTTTCAAAACTTTGTACTGATAAGTGACGCAAATTTCGTTGAGCACGACTAGCAGTCAATTCGTCGTCAGATAGTGATGCTTCAACTACTTTATCTTCATCATAGTTACCCTCTACGACAAGGTAATCATACTTTCTATGCGGAGCGGAAATCATGGAATTTGTATCTGTGGCAAATAATAATGTCTCACCGTCTTCGTTCGTAATCACAAATCCTTGGTTTGGGACATCGTGATATAATTTGAACGTTTCAATGTGATATTTTTTACCACCAAGTTCAATGTCAAAATGAAATCCGTGCTCTGTGAAAATATTTTTTAAAGGTACTTCAAACTTAAATCGTGAGTTGTTTTTCAACTTAATAAACTCAGCAACATCACTATTGCAATGAAGACCTTCACGTAAGACCCATGGTCTATCTTTATAGATTTTAGACAATGTAGGTACTTTAATGTGGTCTCCATGACGGTGAGTGATGAAGATATGCTCAATCCCCATCACTGCATCGCCAAGTTTGTCGAATGTTAACCCACAATCAATGAGTAGTTTGTCGTCAATTACGACCGCATTACCAGTACTACCAGTCCCGATAATGTTCACTTTAAACATATTTTTATAACACTTCCGCAATTAAGTAGTAGACTTTACCACCTTCACCACCGAATGATGCTGATTTAAGTTTAGCTTCGATTGGTTCTGGATTTTCGATTAAGTCTTCAATGTTGTGTTGGTTTAAGAAGTCTTCAAGTGCTACTACTTTTTTAGCACGACTTTTAGTAACTAATCCGTCAATTACTTGTTGAGTACGTTTCACTTGGTCTTCACCAATTTGTTTGTTCTCAATTTGTTCACGTAATTGTTTAATGTTCTTTTCGTGACCATATTTGACAGATAGTGTACGGTCGTCATCTTCTGGTGATAATGGTGGTAATGATAATGTAGACACACGGAAGAATAAATCTTCACCATTGAATTTGTACTTGAATCCGATGTTGAAACGAACACCTTTGAATTCTTCAAATTTTGTTAGTTCTACAGTTTTACCATCTAATTCACGTGCTTGTGCTGCACTAATTAGTTTTACGAATTGTGTGTAGTTACCACCAGCTCCGATGTTTGGAGAGAATGACCCAACTTCTGCATCTTCGTCTGCTACATAATAAGTTACTGTAACATCTGGAATTGAGTTTAATGTATCCACTGCGTTTTCAACAGTTGTTCCCGGTAAGATTGACTCTAAGACCTCAGAAGCTGCGTTGTATAATTCTTCATCTGGTTCGTAACTACGAGATTCTTCAATCCATTTCATTGTATTTAGTGGAATTGTACAAGCTCCACCGTCATCTGATAATACTGCGAACGTGAAACGTCCACTTTTATCGTCGAAAATTGTTGTAATTAATGTTCCTTGTTTTTCAATTGCTGGCATATTTTATATGTCCTTTCTACTTGTAATTTTTGTTTAATTTCTTTAATATTTGTCTATTTGTGTTTATTCGAATTACACCTTACGGTTGTCTGAGACTCCTTTCTTTCGCTCGAACTAACGATTGATGGTGTAGTTGTTTCATCTCAACCACATCTCTATTATAACCTAACTCACCACTCTGTGTACAGACCTAATTTTAAAAATTTCGGTCGAAAACACAACATGTGGTATATTAATGGAGTAATCTCATTTACAGATTGTCATCGAAAAGTACTTCTCAATCAACTCATAAGCACAGTGACTTAAATCGACACGTTACTATTTCATCAAACAACATTTAAGAACATTAAATTCTTTTAGTAAGATGTTTGTTAGTCAACATTATTAAATAATGTCTACTCTAACCGGATGAAACACTACACCCTCTATCCCATCTGTAAAAACATTAGGGAATACTTTTTTCATTATTTGATATGCAGCATTCACATCTGCATTAATACTTATACCGTTGTTACTCACAAACAATCCACGACGTACTCGTCGTTTCTTGTCGTAAAATTCTTTGTTTGGACTTTCTCCGTCAAGAAAACTTGTACCGCTTGTATATGATTCTTCTGTAAGAATGACATTAATACCCATATTTCTGGCTTTATAAATAATTTTTTCGATTAGTTTCTGATGTGGTATGTTCACAAATGATTGATTCACACGCTTTCCTAAAGAAATGCCTCGTTTCCAATCTTTATTATTTCCAATTACGATTGTGTGAATGTTATTAGAAATAGCGGATGTTACTATAAACTTACTAATTTTATGTAACGAATCTTCTATTTTAAAATTACGTTTTTGTGTTAAACGATACAATCTGTTCGTATAAAATTTGTCGTTCATTTGTTTTGCAACTTTCTGATAATGAGCTTTTTTCCTATTATAGTACTGATTATTCGATTTTAGACCTTTACCATTGACAATAACTGGATTTAACCCAGTATTTGTGACAATAGTTGCTAAGTTATCTAAACCTAAATCAATACTCATGTAATGACCATTATCTAGTAACAAAGTATCATTAATAGACATGCTATACACAATCTCAACACAAAAGACTTGATTATTTGGAACAATTCTTATCTGATTGATTTTCTTAAAGTTACTCAAACCTACACATCTTGGTTTCAATGTGAATCCTTGAAAAGACTTTGGAAAATATAATAAATCGTCTCTCAGTCTTACTTGTTGATTTGTCAGCATGAAGACCATTCTTCCGTCCTTTGGTTTATATTTTGGTAATTTTGGTCTTCCGGTATACTTGTTTTTGTTCTTAGACCAATCTTTGATGGATTTAAAAAATGATTTCCAGTTTCTATCCAACAACTGTAACGTTTGTTGTGCAGATTTAGCTGCTAGCATGTTTTTGTAATCTGGATAATCAACATCGTTTCTTAAACGTTTCTCCAAATCCCCATAACGTAACCACTTACCAGTGTTCACAAACTCACTTCTAACTAAGAAATTAGCATGATTGTACAAGTTCTTTGCTAAATGTGTGTATTCACAAAACATAGAATAATATGGATGACTTTTCTTAATAACATGTTTTTCTACCTGTTGTATAATCGTCATTCTGAATCACCTCCTTAATTGTTTTACTACCACATTCAAAACATTACACCTAACAACATAACTCGTTGAACAAGTTCACGTTGTAATTCTTTCCAATCATCATCTAACTTGTCACAACAGTCATGGTAAAATGATATTTATGTGGTAAATCATTCGATGTTTATATCTCGTAAACTACTTCACAGTCATCTCATAAATCCATTTGCTAGATTCAACATATGAATTTTCAATAGTAATTTTGACAGACCATCCTTCATTGTATTGGATATCCCAAGTGACTTCATAATTACCAACTTCGTGGTCGAAAATCACACGGTCAACATCGTCTCTAGTCCCAAACCAAGCAAGGTCTCCTATGATACGATTTGCCAAATCATCAGACAACAATCCATCTCTGAAAATTACATTTCTATCACCAATGAAGTCGAAAAAGTTCATTAATGTATCCACTAAGTTCCATTGTGTCGCTTTATCGTAATGTCGCATACTGGAATTATCGTTACAGTCTATGAACTGAATTTTATTTCCTAATTTATAAGTACCTAAATTTACAATCATGTTACTAGTCCTTTCCATTTAACTCAATGATGTAATATCGTTTGCTGAAACCAAAATGATAGAGTATGTGTCAACGTTATCGAATGATTTAGAGTAAATAGCAAAATCAATGTAATAGCAAAGAGTCCCATCTTCACAAGAAATTCCATCTCTATCGTCATCTACAGTGCGTTTACTCGCAATCATTCCAATTCGTCCTGTTAGTGGTGTGTAGTAAATTTCGTCATAGTGTGTATATGACTCTCTATCATTTAATTTCGATAATGCGTCTTCAACCACATTCAATGCCCAGTCATCAAATCCTTGGCGTTCCAACAAATAACTAATAGTACTACTCGATTTGCTAGTAAATGCACACAATTCTTTCATAGCGGCGATTAAATCTAAATCGTCAAATCCTACAATTCTTGATTTCATCAATCTTGGGTACTTCTCATGAGTCTGTTGGTATTTCAATACTCCAATTAATTTATTTGTTACATTATTCACAATATCACACTCCAATCTAATCAAGTAACTTCACGTCGTTAGCACTCACAAATAGTGTTGAAAACTCTTTGATTTCTCCATTCATAGTACTTTGTAATGTAAGTATAATTTCGTAACCAGTCACATCGCTACTACAAATGATTGCATCATTAACATTGACATTACGTTTACTAACCATCAGACCTAATCGACTGAGACCAGCTACCATTACTTCATCATAATCCGAGTATACATCTTTATTTTCGAACTTTGGGAAAGCATCACATACTACGTTTAAAATCCAAACATCTACTCCTTTAAAGTCGAACATACGCTTTATTCCATTATGCTGCGTTTCTACCCACTTACAAAAAACTTCTGCAATATTAATTGAGTCCAAGTTTTGAATCAAACCAAACTCGCTCTTGTTAGTTTGATGATTCTTGAATGCAACTACGGTTCTTCTTGTTAAATTATTCACAAACTTTCACTCCTAGTCATTATATTCCAAGATTTGTTGTTTACTATTTTTAATTCTATCTTCAAATCCATCAGTTATGTCTCTTATTAGTACCAACGAAAATTGATATTTATGTCTAATATCATTTTCTTCCTTCAACGTGTGAATTGGTCTTATTAACAACTCACCTCTAAAGTAAGGTGTTCGAATGTCAGTATCATATGGATTGTCAACAGCGTCCACTGCTCCAACATAAACTGAATTTCCAATCACCATTGGTACAGCGTTCACATTGTCAAAATCACTCAGTAACTCATCCATGATTGTTGTCATTTTAACATCTAATTCATGATTTTCGATATCCTTGTGGATATTGCTATTCATCTTACCACACCATTTTAAGAATAGTGTATATAGCTCAATAGTTGACATAAATGGAGCTGTGAAAATATACTTATTCTTATCATTCCCAACTTCTTCAAAAATGTAAATGCGGTCAAATTGTCTTGTTGTCATCATTAAAATCCTTTCTATAATCAAAATGAGTCATGAGCAATCACATCTGGATTTACAACGAGTAATCTAAAAGTGCGTTCACTAACTACAATATCATCTAAGAATTGGTCGTGCATTTCAATTTTTAGACCACCACTCAATGTCACAGTATGTGTAAATGGAGATTTATCTAGAACGCTAGTGAATCCAAGCGTACCATTAAATGTAACACCATTTTTCGTAACAGAGAACGTTGCACCATCTGTAGATGTGTGATTAATCTCATACGTTTGGTCTAAAATCTGATTTCGTAATTCATACCATAAATCACTACTTTCAAAAATACTCTTAGTGTGAACATCAAGTCCGCAGCACCATTTAACAAATGATTTGTAAATGTCTACTAGAGCGGATTCGGAGTCTTCTTCCATAATATATGTGAAAGTATTCACATAGTTATCGACTTCCATAAATGTAACGATTAGCTCATTGTCTTTAATTTCCATGTCGTACCTCCTAAATGAAGTCAAGTGGTAAATCCACTCGACTAATTGTTAAATTCATTTGCAAAGAATACTTCGATATTCTTTTTCGCACGTGTTAGCGCAGTATATGATAAGTTAGGTTTCTTCACAATCCATTCATCTTTTGACGTTAAGTAATAAACGACGTTGTCCCATTCTGAACCTTGAGATTTGTGTACGGTCATTGCATATCCTAAATTCATACGCACAAATGGTACACGTTGTGCTTTTACGTTAGCAGTTAACAATAATTCTGAAATGTCATTACGGTCAACCGTTTTCAACCAACGATTCATTGATTCCATGACACATTCTTTTGTTTCACCTGTGACTTCTGAACGCACATAAGCATATACTAATGAATTACGTCTTACTAGAGCGTCGTGTAGTTTGCTGCAAGCAAATTCACTCTCGTCGAACGAGAACGTTTCTAGTAGTTTCAACCAAGCGTCTTGTCCAGTTAATACTCTCTCTACTTTGAATAATTCAGAATTATAAAAGTTTGAGATTAAATCCGTTTGACCGAATACATTAGACATTGATACTAGCTTTTCTCCCGGACTTACGATTCCAGTGTATCCTAGTTCCGTACGAATGAACTCATTTAATGCATTCACATTCTTGTTTTGGAATGATAATACAACATCAGCGTTTAGTAATCTACGTGTTAACGCTGGATTTTTACCAATATTTTCAATACCACCAGTGTTATATAGATTTAATGGATATTTGCGAATAAGTTTGCTCACTTTTTCACCATCTTTTACTTTCGTTGCAATCTCAATAACTTTGTCAGTAGAACGCATAACCGTTTTCAAGATAAAGAATCCATCGTCTTGACCGACACGATATGGTTGCATGTAATCATTCAGTTCACCTTCTACTGGTTCAAGCTGGTATGGGTCTCCACAGATTAGCATAGTGATATCATGACCCATTTTTCGACACTCATCCACTGCGTCCATAAGTACATTGAATTGTAGTTTATTAATCATCGATGCTTCATCGACAATCAAAAATTGTACTTCGTCTTTCATTAAAAGAGCTGCAACTTGACTTGCTTCACGAGTTTTGAACTCCACACCCACTTTGAAGTCAAATAGTTCACGCATACTTGTACCAACACCATACTTAATGTCTAGAGCTTCTTCTAGAGCACCTTGATAGAGTAATCCGTAGTTATAGTTGATGATAACACTTGAGTCAATTTTCAAATTCTCCAAAAATTGAGCTACTTTTTCTAAATCATCTGACGTATCGATTGGAAATTTTTGTTGCATAATCGATAGTACTTTCACTGGAGTACTTAATAATGATGCTACAGTTTTGAATATAGTACTACGTGTTTTGGTACGTTTACGTACATTTTCCAATGCTTGTAATGTTGGAGCAATCGTCAAGATACGTCTACCAGTACGTAAATCATTTGCATACTTATCCATGATATCTGTTGCAACTGTCGTTTTACCAGTACCAGCTGCTCCCATAAGTACGCTGAAATCGTTCTCACGGTCATAGATTGCGTCAGAAATTGTTTGTTGTTCATCTGTTAATGTAAACATTTACTTCCTCACTTTCCACTTAAAAAATAAACCCCCAATTTTAGATTGGGGGTAAAAAGTCTTAGTTGATGCTTCCACCGAATAATGTTGTACCTACACCAGACATACCTGAGTAGTTTCCGTAACCTTGTGATGTTGCACCGTATTCAATATCTACACCGAATGTTTGGAAGTTCTCTGACATCATGTTAGCGTAGTGACCCGGAGATGCTGCCCATTGTTCATACATCATTTTAGCTACTTGTGTTTCGTTTAAGAAGTTTTTAGCATCTGTAACTACTTCAATGTTACCAAGAGAGTTTTCACCCTTGAACGCTGGACGTTCACCTTGATATTCTTTGTAAATCGTGCTGAAACTTGAACCATCTGTACGAACGTGTGCTTTACCATTTACATAGATTGAAGCACCATCTTTTTGGTTCGCTAATTCAGCAGAACGAATTCCTGCTAGTCGAACTAATTCACGGTCTACTGTTAAAGGTGCAACACCTTTCTTAACACGTTCCGCATTCATTAATTTCGCAAATTCGTCATTTACTTTTAATACATCTAAGTGTTCATTACCATATTTAGCAATTTGCTTAGCTTCTTCTAAGTTTTTAGTTTTTGAAGTTGATTTAAAGTCTAAATCACCTTTCTTGATTGCTGATAATTCAGCATCACTTGCATTATTTAATGCTTCTAAAGTTGCGTATTTCTTAGTGTTTTCGTTTGAATGAGAATATGGTGCAGCTGTTCCTGTACCTTTACGTACAACACGTTTTGTTCCAGCAACTGTACGTTCAGCACCGATTGCTTTTTCACCTGTTTTAACACCATTTACTGTTGTGATTTCGAAATCTTGTTCAACATATCCAGCTGAACCTGCATTGTCAACAACTTCTTTCCCAGCTGGGATTGTAGTGTCGTTGATTGTTTCTGTTTCAACAGTTAACTCACGTACTTTGCGAGTTTCGTTTGTTTTAACTTCAACTGGAGCAACTGGTTTAGGTGCTTCTGTTGTAGTAGTTGGTTGTTCTGGAGTTTCAACTGGAGCAACTGGTTTTGGAGCTTCCGTTGTAGTACTTGGTTGCTCTGGAGTTACCACTGGTTTTTCTTGTTGTGGAGTTTCAGTTGTAGTACTTGGTTTTTCTGGAGTTTCAACTGGAGCAACTGGTTTAGGAGCTTCTGTTGTGTCAGCTGGTCGTTCTGTTGGTACTACTGGTTGAGCTTCTTTAGTTCCAACTAACACGATTTCGTCGATTGCGTCTACTACTTCTTTACTTACTTGTGTAGAGCTTTTCACGATACCATCTTCGTATACAGTAGTTGTAACAACTGTGATACTTCCGTCACGACCGTTTTGGATAACTTTACGTTCACCTTTTGGTAATGTAGCGTCAGTACGTTCAATCACACCGTGTTTGATTGGAGTTACAGTTTTCACAGATTCTTTACGAATAGCTGGTGTAACAACTTGTGTTGTTGGTTGTTCTTCTGTTGGTTTAACAGTGTCAGCTGGTTTTTCACCAGTAGTTGTAGTTGTTTGTGCTGGTTTCTCAGCTGGTGCTACTGGAGTAGCTGGTTTTTCTTCAACACCTACCACAGTAGATGATGGTTGACCTTGTTGTTGTGATTGTACTTGTGTTTCACGACCGTGGTCTAAGTGTTGTTGAACTTCTTGTTTGATTTCTTGTACTTTTTGGTCTTGTGAGTTAGTTACGTTTTGTTGTACTTTTTGACCTTCTACTTGTTTAACTGCTTCTTGAGTGTTCGCAGTTGGAGTTTTAGCAACTTCTTGGTACACAGTTACTTCACCAGTTTCAACGTTACCGACTGCAGTATAACCATCTTTAGAATATAAAACATTTCCAGTAAAGATTAAGTTAACATCAGCAATTCCGTTGTCTTGTGCAATTTTATTTACATCAATACCAGTAGCTTCTGCGATAACACCTAAAGTGTCTCCCCACTTGATTGTATATGGTTTGCTAAAATCACCAATTTCAGCTTTTACTTGTTCTACTGTACGTGCTTCCCATGTTGAAGCATCTGGAGTAGCTACTGTATCATATCCAGCAACTGCTGCGTCAGCTTTAGAAGCCATCATTGTACCAGCTAAGATGATTCCAGCAACAGCTGTTACTAATTTACCAGTACGTAATTTGCGTAATTTGAAAGTTTGTTTTGTCATTTTTATACACCTCATGTTTTGTTTTATTTATCTCTTACATTTATTATCATACCACATTTTGAATTTGAGTACAGACCTAAATGCAATTTTTTTCAACTTTTTATTTTATTTTTAAGTCGAATTTCTTTGACATTTATAAGTATACCACATTTCAAAATTGAGTACAGACCTAAATGTAAAAAATTTATTTGTATCTCTTACAATTATTATTGTATCACATTTTGAATTTGAGTACAGACCTAATTGTAAGAAATTTTTATTTTTCTCTCTTACAAATATAATTATAGCACATTCTAAATTTGAGTACAGACCTAAATGCAAGAAATTTTATTTCCATACATTATTATAACATATTAATTGTAAACAAAACAATAGCAATTTACTGAATTTTCGGCATTTTCATAAGTGTTAACACACTTTTTGTATGCTGTGGTAATTCATCTATTAAGAAGTATTTTTGCAAGTGTGGTAAATATGTCTCATCGTACTCGTTATACGAATCGTCGTATACCACAGTATCTGGTTCTGTAGCTTCTTTTATAATGTTAAAAGATGTAATCATCGACGTATAAGTCTCACGACTCTCACGCTCTAGTGCGCCGAGACCCCACGTGACATGGAACATGATTTGCAACATGTCGGATTCCGTCGCTGTTACTACGTAATTATTCGTGTCAATTTCAAACCAATGAATAATGTTATTTTTCAACAATGCGTCACACCACTGTCGAATCTCCACAAGTTTCTCCATTCTAAATGGAACAGATTTACGATTTACATCATCATATTGTTGTTTGGTGAAATCCCAATCTCGAATAACAATCTTACCATATTGTTTCAATGTGTCCATTAAGTTTCTTACTATAGTAGTATATTCCGATTCCGTCTTATAAGAAATGAGTTCATGGAATACACTTGAAGCAAAAATCACATCATAGTATTCTACTTTATCCGTCAAGTCTGTTATACATGTCGTACCATTTGCGGTCAACTGTCGGTTTACCGTCGGTGATATGTCGTATGCGTGATACATGACACCACGTTTTTCGATTTGATGGATAAACTCTGGTGAGAATCCAGAACCGAAATCTAATAATTTCATACCGGGTTCTAAATATGGTAGAACAGCATGTAACTTTGTTTGTACGGTCTGATTCATCCGTTCTTGATAAGTTGTATTTAAGTGATTATCCACTTCAATTCCTTCAATGTAAATATAAAGTTTATATTTATCTATAATATAGAAGAAAAAGCTAGAAAACTAGCTTTTTCAAATTAATGTTGTTCATTATCTAGTTGATTGATTTTACTCGCAACATATGACGTGCCAGCTGTGCGACCACCACGAGTGACAGCATTAACAATCCAATGAGGACCGCTTTCAATGTCATAATAAACCTCTCGTTCCACTTTACGAGAACCAATCCACGGTTGACGTGCACGAGTTCGTTTACTTGAGTGACCACGTAGCTTAGAATATTTACGACCATTGGATTTAATTTGAACGAAATCATCTTCGATGTGGGTTACAACAATCGGTTCATCATATACGTTCTCAATCTCAACTGCCACTTGCTCAATATCATCAACATCTTTTGGCACAAATTGTCGATTTTCCTCTGTCTCGAAAACCATGTCACCAACCTTAATCATTGTAAAAATACTTACGATGTATGATATAGTCAATGCAATTATCGCATACATCTTGTTTGGTGGGTCAGCTAGTAGAAGATACGAACATAAAATTAAATTTGCCCACAAAATGAACAAAATCAACTTCAATACTAATCTATTTTTATCAGATTTCATCATTGACCTTCTTTCAGCTTAGATTCTTCTTCTGCAATACTAGCTCTAGCTTTTGCAATCATTGCTGCAACATCAATGTGTCCTGTTGATGTAGCGAGACGAACGTCATCATTTTTAATGATTTCGCTAGATTCAACTTCAATTTTTTCTTCAACCTCTACTTCACTATCCTTAGTTTCTGGACCAATGGAAACAACATCAGTTACATCAGACCATTTTGATTCAGATAATGTATCTAACAATTCTTTTGAATGTTTTTCTACAGTGTTTTTCCAAGCATCTACTTTCAATTGTAGTTGTAGTTGGTCTTGTACGATACGTTCTTTCTCAGCTGTCGCATCATCTACAAGTTTTTTAGCGAAGTTCTTAGCTTGTTGTTTTTCACGAAGTGCCACTTCATTTGCGTTCTGTACGATTTTCGATGCATCTAGTTGAGCTTTCTCGATTTTAGCTTTGCATTCCTCACCAGCTTTTGATTTAATATGCAACGCTTCTTCCTCAGCTTGCTTAATGATTTCTTTTGCTTTGGCGTCAGCTTCACTTAGAACTTTTAAAATAGCTTTTTCAGAATCGTCATATTTAGCAGCTTTTTCTTCATAACCATTTTCCTTGAAATCTTTCACGATTTTTTCATAATCTTCCAATTGTTTCTTTACATCATTTTCTAAATAACGACTCACCTCGGATTTATTATAGCCGAATAACGAACGACCGAATACCTTACCTAAAACTTCTGTGGATTTTACCATTTAAAAATCTCTCCTTACTTCTTAATAATATTAATGATAGTAGCATCATTTAACAACTTGAAATCTTGTATTAATTGAAACAATATACATTTATCATCGACGCCACTCACTTCTTTATTATACAACGATAGTGGGTCTGAACACAATAGTTTCCACACTTTAAATGCATCATCATTTAAAACAATTGCGAATTCATGTGTTGTCTTTGAGCTTGCTTTCTCAAAGAAGCGGTCTAATTCTAATTTCAATACATTATTCCAGAACCAAATAGCTCTATTACCATTGAATTCTTGCTTCATTTCTCGAACAATTTCGAATGTAACGTCCGTCTCTGTGTTAGTGACTTCAATAATATTTGATGTTTCATCTTTATTCTCATATCGTAACATGCAATCACTCCTAAATGAACTTAATTGGTTTATAGTGTAAGTCCATATCAATGTTATCTTCATTCAATAAGTATGATTTCAATTTTTCCAACTGTGCTCTAGAATAATTCTCCGATTTATTGTGAGCTACCAAGCTGACACCCGCAAATTGCAAATCTTGAGAAATATTTCCAATTGAATATAAAAATCGTACATTGTAATACGTATCTAGATGTTTAATAGAACCGTTGATTGAAAACTCGAATCTTAAGTCCTCTGGTGCAACAACACTAACCTCACCAGAAAAAATTTGAGACATGTTTGAAACAAACAAATCAGTTCCCTTTACTGTAAATTTACGTAGTACAGTATTTGTCTGAGCTTCACGCTCCTCACATGATTGAGTATTTTCACTTAATCTTGGAATATAGAGTCGTCGCAAATTCAACTTGTGCATATTGTGTCCATGTAACTTTGGTAGTGTCTCCAAATTTCCTAAATCATTTCCAAAAATATCATATCCTTGAAATACTTCTTCTAAATCGTGTTCTTTAATCATAATCCTAATTGTCCCCTTCAAACTTCACATATTGTTTCCACTCATCATAACTGAATAGTGGTTTTGCTTTATACAAGCGTTCTTCGTTCGCACGAAGTGAATTTAATGTTTTGTTATACTCTAATCTATTTGAGTACTCCCATTCATTTTTTGTAGCTTCATCTGTAGTAGCTGACGCAAAAATATCCATAAGAGTTAATGCTAACTCATTAGTAATCTGTTCCATAATTTCAGCTCTTGCAACAGAGTGTACTATTTTCCAGAAATAACTGTAATCCAACATTTCAGACTCTTTTGCTAGTAACTTAGCTCCTTGAATCACATGGAATCTACCTAACTTCACGTCATCGTATTTAGATTTAGCTGGTACGAATTGTTTTTTCTTAGAGCGATTACTTTTAATTTTCGGATACAACTTCCATAGTGCATTATCCAATAAACCATACTCATCATTTTCCGTGTTGTCATAGATAGCATCTAATTGCTTGTCATTTGTAAATACTGGTAAGTTATGGTTAGTTGTTACTCTAAAATCATTTTTGTCAGTAGCATCTACGCCAAGTTGTTCATACAACCAAGTCATTGCTTGATGATAAGCCACGTCCCCCATAGACCTATTCGCAAATAAAACTGCCCTGAATCTTGGTTTTAGTGGATAACTAACTGTTGGATACAAAATCAACTTACATTTTAATTCTTCGCTCAATTCTAACAAACGATTTCTCACTCTATTTGACTCATCTTCCTCACCGATGTTATAGTCAGCATCAATAATTAAATATTTTTTAGTCGACCTTTGATTCAACTCAGTACGTGCAATAATATCATCATCTTTTGTTTTCGAAATTACAGAACTACAGTAAACGACTGGTGTCAACTCCTGTTTTATCTTATCAACATCTAACAAATCCATATGACCCTCTTGCAATCTCACAATAGCTGCTTGAATCGCATGATGGAAAAACTCATGGTCTGGAACGTCAATAAATGTCGCATACCCTTCATATAAATTCTTAGTAACGTACAATCACATCACCTCAGTTTCATTAATTTATATTTAGTATATCATATTTTTCATTTGAGTACAGACCTAAAAGACAAAATAAAATAAAAAATTGACGTTCATTTAGAAACGTCAATTTTAGTAAATCCTATTTTATATGTCTCAATGGTTCTTGTTGAGATTAAAGTACCAGTTTGTTTGATAATTTTACCATGTAACCACATTAAAATCAGTGAAAGTGTTAAATAAATGACTATCATCATTGTTAGAAATGATGAAACTGTAGCTACTCTATGACCTAAAGCATCTGGATTCTGAGCAAGCGACATGTTCAAGTCAGTAAACAAATACACTGCTAAAGCAATGGATGCCAATCGTGAGACAGATTGTTTCACTCTCAATTCATGTGGTAATTGGAATTTAGAATATTTTTCAATACCTGTTTCCAATAGTCGAAGTGCGATAAGACCTAGAATTAAGATTTGCGCCTTAGACACAACATTAACATAACCTAATGTAACTAATCGGATTCCCGGAAACTGTTCATCCGTGCTCCAAATCATCAAACTAAATACTAACAGTGGAATAAAACTACTAGCTATTTGATGAATAAAATTTAAACATTCATATGTTGTAGATATTAATTTAATACGACTTGATGATTGTGTTTTTTCGACAAGTCCTCTACTATTGCTATTGTACACTTTAAACCTCCAATTGTTTCCATTACTTCTGTTGCTTTTTGACCTAACTCATTAAGTACATGATACCCATGAGTATTTCGATATGAAGCAGATGATTCAATCTCCTCCAAATCTGCTTGCATGTGTCTAGACAATGCTCGAATCATTTCCACTAGAGTGACACTTAAATCTAATAATATACGTAACTCATCCCAAGTTGGATTTTTCAGTCGCAATTTATTCAAATAATCTTGCTTTCTAGCACCATAATACTCATCAAGAATTCCTATTCTATACTTATGAGAACGAGCACCCATTTGTGGTAACTCTCGACTTAAATCTAAACTCTCAAAAGATTTAAGCATTGGGTCAACGACATTCTGAACATAACTCAAAGTGTCATTTTTCACCTTTTCAAAATCTTTATCTATCATCAATGTCATCACTGTCCTTTCGTGAACGTACCATCATTGTAGTTGATAGTATATCCTTTAGCTGTGTTATACACCAAGATGTGCTCATTGATTGAACCATCTGATGATTTAACGTTAATCTCCACCACTCGTGGAATTAGTTCATTTCCTGTGTATACTGGTTTTACTTCATAAAATACTGTTTCGCTTGTTGGATTTTCAAAGAATTTTCGTAGTTTTTCTTCAATGTAAGCCATACCACCAGTGTTGTTCTCACCTACGTTTTGTGTTCGTGTTCCCGTGATTGCATTTACTTTCAATGCAGCACCACCGAGTGAGTCCGCAATTAAGTGACTACGATTGTACATTTCACCCTTATACTCACCTTTAGTCGCATACGGAATCACAACTTTAGAGTTCTTTGTCGGCCAACCAGCAAGTCGTTCATTTTTACTATTACTGAATGATTCACGTTTTTGATTTTTCTCATCACTCACTAACTTATAGTTTAAATAAGCATATGCTGTTTGAGTTCGTCCAAGACTGTCTAGTTGTGAATAAACAATTGTCCCCGGAGCACCGAATTTATCTTCATCAATCATTGCTTCACCAATCACTTTGTAGTAATTTAATTTAGCAGTTTCATCAACACTCAAGTTGTAATCGTCGCTACCACCAACAACAATTGGTTCATTCGACGACTTTGACTTACTTACGTTATTCACTGCATTCTTAGCTTGATTGAAGTATTCATTCGCTTTCTTCTTAGTTTCTTCACCTGCTTTAACAAATGATTCATTATTCAACATTTTACCAACAGCTTCTTGTCCACTTCCAAGTAAGTTTTGAATACCACTTGTAACTGGTTTAAACAACCCACCAGTGAACAAGTTCACTACACCTTGAGGTGTTCCATGGTCTACCAATGCTGTTACGACTTGTTTTGGATTCGTGAATGGAATCTGAGTTGCAATTGCAGTTGTTACATATCCAACTGGTGCTGTACCTAGCAAGTAAGCAATCAACATTTTCTTTCCGTATCGTTTGATTGGATTTTTAACATATTTTCTGTAAAGTTTTTTAATCATTTATTAGTCCTCACTCATAAAATTATCTGTACGCTAATAAGTATACCATAAATTTCGATTAACGTACAGACATATAGTAATTTTCCATGTTTAATTCAGCTTTACATTGAATCATTTTGATGTTCAATACGATAAATCCATCAATCTTCCTCAATCATCGATTCACAGCGAGCAGTATCTGTAAGTAGTTCAACACGAACTCGACCATCATAACTTAGCTTCTTGTGAAGAATTTCTAAATCTAAGTTCAAATCATCCATGTCACATAATTTCTCAGTCACGTATTCTCCAAACTCGTCGGCCACACTACTGTTGTCAAAATCATCTTCATCTACGATTTCGTCTACGATGTCAAACCACGCTATTCCCCAGAAGTGAACAGTTCCGTATTCAAATTGATAATTGACTTCAATTCCATTGTTAACATATTGACCAAACTCCACACCGTATAGTGAGCGAATAAAATCCATTACATTAATATCCAAATTGCCAATTCCATTTGATGCAACTTTATCCGCATTAAAATCAAGCAGTTCGTCGAATTTCTTGTCTAACTTTTCATCATTTCCAGATAACTCATGGAAAAATCTCACTTTAGCTCTATAATCAAATGTAAATTTCATATCTTTCACTCCTCCAATACAGCACGACATTGAATCGTACCATGCTTCGGTACAACTCTAATAGAAAATTGTAAATCACGTTTCGCCCTGTTGTTTACCTTTAAAAAGCAACTATTCGATGTCAACAAATTAGTAAACCAATTTATAAAGCCTTCTTCATAAAACGATTCTACAATCGAATACTCACCTGTTGTTCTAGTGAATGTTAATTCACCACTAATGCTGATTCGTTGGTCTTCATAATAGATGTGACACGTAAGTAATCGTCCGTCAACCTCATTTATGGGTACGCCAATACCCTCAGCAATGAATTCATTCAATTGTTGTTCTAACAGTTCACGAGATAAAGTCATTTCGAGAAAATTTTTATTATTCTTTAACTTTCTAGTTACTTTATTTAATATGTCATTATTCTCTGCGTCAACATAATATGCATCATCACACTTATAACCAAATTTTAATTTCATTGCTTTACTCCTCCACAATTTCAATTGTACAGTGTGTGTTATTCGGGTCACAAGTAACCCCCACTTTAACTTCATCACCATTTTCATCTGAATTGCTTAGAATTCCCGTGTCTAGACCTAAATCATTAAATGGTAACTGATGCATGAGTAATCCACGAAGATAGTCAGATGTTTCATTTAATTTGTCAACTAATTGAGTAGAATTATCACTCAATGCCACATCGTAAGTTACATTTATGTCGATTTCATCTCCATTACCTACATGGGTTTGACTATTGCATCTACCCATAACCAAGTAGTCAGCTATTGGAGAATCAGTTATCAACATATCAATCACATCGAAATGCCATAAAAACACGTCCCAATGAAATTCCATATTACTTCTACGTTCTTCTACTCGTCGCATTACTTCTTTTTCATCCAAATCAGATTGGTCGTTCCAGTGAAACACTGGTACCGTTTTAAATTTAACTTGTAATTTCATTTTAATTCTCCTATTCTACATGTAATATTGCTCGAGCTACTTCATCTACATACTCAGCTGAGATTGTCATGTTGAAATCTTCATAATACTCCCAAATTGCACTTGTATCCTTGAAGCAATTATTTTTCTTCAACCAACTTTGCATCTTCTTTTTGAAAATATTCGTTAAATCATACTTACCCGGTTCGGACTGTTCTTCATCGTAACTCAAAAATTCAATCTCACCATGTATCTCAAAATAATCCCACCTGTGACTTCCATCTACAAAAATTCGTGTGATGACTGGTTTCAATTCCTTCGTGCCATCCCATTCTGGTCGGAACATTAACTCTACTAATTCCGTTGCAAATTCAGTGAAATCATCAATCTGGAACGTGTTCTTAATTGAATCTTTTCTTTCCAAGACATCATCTTGAAAATCAAAACATGGGTCAGACGCAAACTGATTATAATTATCAATGTAATCAACTCTCGACTCCCATTTAAATTCTATTCTCATTTTAATACCTCGATTTCTAGTTTCTAATTTCTTTAATCGTAGCAGTCACATCATCGACACCGTCGATTTGGAAGTCAATACTAAAATCGTATCCGATTTCCTCCAATAATGGTTCAATGTCGATTACTCGGTCAATCTCAGCTCCAAATAAATCTGTAGTCGCTGATACTAGTCGACTCACGAGTACGTCATGTTCAACTATTGGTAATTTAACAAAATCTTCAAACGCAAAAACTCCTTCAATCGTAAAGTCATTCTCGTTTGTTATCCACTTGAATGTTGATTGTACAGTACCAACAACATCTGCGTTATCACCGTAAAGTTCAAATAGTATCTGTCTAGCATAATCATCGATAGTTTTAGTCAATGGTGTCATGTCTAAATCCATCCCATTTAATTGAATCACTTCATCAGCTCGACTGTCGTAACCATCCCCACCATCTACAGTATACCCTAAATTCACATAACCACTCATTGTAAATTCCAAAATCATCCTACCCACTCACTTTCTACCATTCACTTTATTATCTCGTTTCAATCACGTTAGCACCAATACCATGTACACTGTCAATTCGGAAATCAATTGAATGGTCATAATTTACCATCTCGTTTAATCGTCCAGTATCAATGACAGTATCAATATCACCTGCAAATTTGTTTTCAATGTATTCCATCAATTTACTTATCAACTCATCACTACTTACATCTGGTAAGACACCATTTACTCCAAATAAAATTACACCACTAATTTTGAACTCCAACCCATCAATGTATTGATTTATAGAAATACCTACATCCTCAAACATGTCTTCCTTTACGCCATATAAATATGACAATAATCTGAGTTTTTCACTCGAAATAGTTTTCAACAATGGTAGTATATCTAAACCATAAGTGCGCATAGTAATAGCTTCTTCTGCTAAATCATCATATCCAACTCCACCATCTACGTCATATGTTAATTCAATACGACCATCTATATCAAACTCTAAAATCACCAAAATCACTCCTTAATTAATTTACTATCACAACTCTCAATGTTATAATCAAATGTGAATTGCACTGAGTCGTTATCGTCAAGTTCTAAGTAAAACGGGTCCAAGGTCACAATCTCACCATATACTACAATCTCATCATCGATGTATTTTTTAAACTTTTCAGTCAAGTCTGTCTCTATATCAAACGAAGAATTAGATAACTCTGATTCTTCGTCAAATTCAAAATTAACAGAACCATTCAACATAATTGTCGTTTTATTCGTTCTACAACTAACTTCCATACTTTTAATGTCGTAATCACAATTCGTACCACCAACAACCGCTTCTAGTAGATAATCCATTTCGGACTTAATTGTATTACAAATCTCAATGGAATTCAAGCAATCACTTGAGAATTGCTCAATTAGTTCATCTGCGAATTCCGCTAAAGATACTTCTTCACTCAAACTCCTTTGTTCAATGAATTTATAATCAAATTTAAAATTCACTTTAATATTAAAGTCTAATCTCATTTCATCTCACCTAATTTAAATATAACGTTGCTTCGCAATCACATTCGTAATATTGTGCTATAAAATCAATACCATCTTCATCACTCATGGCTTTATACAATGGGTCTAAATTAATAAGTTCGCCATATTCATCAATTGATTCTGTGAACACATTAGAAACTTGGTCTGAATAGTCAATTTTGGATTCTGCGTAATAAAAATCTTCTTTTAGTGATTCTAGCATTTCGAATAAAATGTCTCCTTGAAGTTTGAAGCTTTCGTCCTTCGTTTTGCATCGTATTGATTTCGACAATACATTATAGTCTCCGCTATTCCCACCAACTATTTCAGCTAGAAACAGTTCAATGTTATTAGAAAGCTCGCTTTCAATGGTATTCCCATTCACGCATTCGTGACCCATCGATTCAATCGCATATCGAGCTTTCTCACTAAAACAATTATCACTTCCACCAATAGAGTAGTCAAATTCTACTCCACCATTTAATTCAAATACTAATCTCATACTTAATCCTCCGTAATTTCTGCCTTACTAAAAATACTGTCTTCAATAACGTATACATTAACCTCGAAGTCTTCAAAACCCTCATTTGGTTCATAAAGATACATTTCATCATAAAATAAATTTGTATCATATGACCGCTCCAACACATATTCTTTAAAAATGTCAGAAACGTCCATTGTGGAAACATTTTTATCTCCCACATAATCAAATGTAGCTTCGAATATTAGATACAGTTCACACCCACGATTGAATACTTTTTGTTTCGTCAATTCAATGTTATGAACATCATTTCTTGTTTCAATTGATTCTTTCAAAACACCCTCAACGAGTAACTTAATATCATAATCATCGATATATGCTCCCATTGCATCATCCATTACTGAATCAATCTTATCTTGAATGATTTTTTCATTGTAATGTTCATTATGAACTTTAATGTCAAAACCAACCTTCATTGTAATGTCACCTTTGAAAATCATTAAATCCACCTATCTTTCTAAATTTACTTCGCAATATGTTGATTTATAGTCGTAATAAAAATCAACTTCAACTATATTCCAAAATTTATCATTTAATTTATTACGCAATTGACTATCATCAACAAAATCTCCATGTTCATGCATGGACTCATAAACCAACGTTTTGATATTTTCACAAATTTCATCGTCACTCGGTAAACCACTAACCATGATTTCATCCTCATCGTCAATATCGAACTCAAATGTTCCAGATAGAGTAAATTCACCGTCAACCATGCCACACTTGATACCACAATCAGTAACTTCTACATTATTAGGTCTACATGACAACATTGCTGCCAAATATTCTTTTTTATTATTCATTATTTTTTCTTGAACAGAGTATTTATCTACAACCAAATCACTGTATCGTTCAATCACCATGATAGTTGATTGCTCAACTTCTTTTTCTGAATTGTCTAACCACACATGATAATCAATTTCAATGTTACCTTTAGTTTTAAATGTTAATTTCATGTGTCTAGTCCTCCGTCAATTCACAATGATATTCAACGGAATTTAAATCACATGATACAGTCAATGTGAAATCATCAACTTCATCGCCATCCACATATATAGGATAAACATCAAGATAATAACCATTTTCTAGTAATGCATATGTGAGTTTGTCGTAAAAACTATCTTCGTACTCAATTTCTTCTGCTAAGTCATACGCACCAGCATTTCCATCAAACTCAACTTCACAATCAAATGTCAATTCACCAGCTGTAAACTCACTTTTATTTTTAATCACTTTACAATTTAACTCACTAACTTCTGCCCAAGTTTCATCAGAAATGTAATTGCCAACTAAATCTAGTAACGTATAATCATCAAATGTACACTCAAATCTGTCCATTCGATTCTCCAATCGAGATAAAACTTCATTTTCGTCTACATATGGATATTCTGCATCCACATGAAACGTCAACTCACTTGAAAATTTAAATCTAAACTTCATTTCAAATTCCTCCATTCATAAATATCATCTAGTAACAATTGCTTTCGATTCAATACTCGAATCGTCTATATTCACATCATACCAACCACCATCATAATAATCGTCACCGTAAAACATCTCATCGATTTCTCTATCATCAAGCCAAGTGACTAACCGATAGTCCTTAAAGAACTCCTCCAGCATTTTAGACGTAAACATTTTACTAGCATCGATTTTAGTTGGTAAATTCTCATCATCAGCATCGAAGTCAATTACACCCCAAAAGTGAATACAATCAGCACTAGTGGTCAAATCAAAGTCATACGAATTAACATCCAATCTCCACTCATCAATTCCAGTTGCATTCGAGATTATCTCAATTGACCAATTATAAACTAAATTGTCTGGAATGAAATATTGTACTTTCGTCGGTTCATTTTTGATGAAATTCATAATCTCTTGATTGTCAGACTCTCGAAAACAACCACTAACCGTCAATTGCGGTTTACACTTAAATTCAAATTTAAACTTCATTTCTTACGCTCTCCTCTAGATTCTGCAATTGCACCTAAACACTGAGTAGCTTCGTCATTCCAGAATACTAGAACATTCAAATCACCATCATAGTTTTTCTCAAGTGCAGACTTATCGTAGAAACAACCATTACTATTAAACACATCATCAAATACTTCATACATCTCATTAGTTAAGTCAATTGCATTACCGTTTAATTGACAACCCTCAATCGTGAATTCAACTTCGCCAAATAGCAAGAAACGATTACTATCACCTTCAAAGTGATGCCATGTATTTGTAACAGTCACTTCATTCTCATGAATATGTAATTTGTCACAAATTATCGACACCATTTGGTCAACTGGTATCTTAATGCCATCTTGAAATTCTAGTAAGTCGTGATTTTCTCTAATCCAGTCGAATAGTGCTACGTTTTCTGCACTATATGAAATGTACTTATTACCTTGACGTACCTCAATAATCGGTGCACCCGAAACTTTAAATACTAATCTCATTTTAATTCCTCCTAATCCGTTAATTTTGTTTTTACTTTAACATCATGTTCATCAATGTTAGTTGTTAAGCAATATCCCTCATCAAAATTGTCATCAAACAAATTCTCAAGAACTGAGAAATCCAAATAGTCACAACATCCATGCTCATCATTAAATGAATTTAACATACGATTCTTAAATTCATCGGTCAAATCCACAATCTCAATTGGTTTACCGTCAACTCTTTCAAATACTATATGTCCATGAAATTCTACTAGAGCACCAGAAATGTCATGTTCGATTCTCGTCTCAATAACTTTCAAGTTCTTTGGTTCAATATCCAATCCGTCAATCAGTACATCACGAACGTACCAATCAATGTCGTCTCTATCAATTCGAGACGTAAATTTTTCTGGTGATTTCTCAATCAATGCACCCATCACATTTTCGATGTCTGGTCTACTTGGCACACAATAACCAAACGTTGGAATTCCTTTAAAACTAAATTCAAATCTCATTTTAATCAATCTCCTCTAACATAGCTTTAGCTTCCACTGTTGATGAATCTACATTAGTTTCCAACCAAAAATCTGTCTGTAAATATTGACATGCTTCATAAATCACAGACTCATCAATGTCGTAACCATCGTATTCAAAATGAATCTCCATTGTTTTGATTAGTCGGTCTGAAATGTCACTATCATGGAGTGTCTTCCTTGGAGTGGTAAACTGAATCATCCCAGTGATGTTTACTTCCTCTTCGCTCGATTCATTCGTAATTTCATATTTTTCAATTCTCCAACTATCGAGAATACTACTGATGACAATACCTATCCACTCACGTTCACTATAACCACATTCTAATTCCCACTTAGTTTCATCAATAATTGATTTAATTTTCTCCATCAAATAGTCCTCACGTGTGAGTGAGCAATCTTCGGTAATATAAACATCATAATGAATTTTCGCTTTATATGAAAACTCTAATTTGTATCGTGGCATTTCATTAGTCCCCTTTAGATTTAATAAGTATCATTAATTCATTATCCAAGTCTACACGACCTCTAACATCACCAATACTTGCTTCAATCCCAATCTCAAAGTCGAACTCGTATTCTAAATTAGTGATGGGTGTCAAGTCAATGTAGAAATCATTTCGATTTAACATCGATGTAATTGCATCAAAAAACCAAACTGATGCACAATCGTCATTGAATTTATATACATTGTCACTACTAAAGTCGACATCACCAATGATTTTAAACGCACCGTCACTCCAATTAATCGTAATGTCATTTGAAGTCAATTGTAATGAGTCATCTTTTGGTAAAGAATTAAAACGTGGTAATAGTAATTTAACCACATTCAACACATGTTGTTTTGTAAACTCACATTCTAACTCATTTGACCGTTCCATTACCTTATCTTGAATCATTTCAATCGCACCAGACTCAGTGATACCACTTTCGGATGTGATTGTATCTTCAAAAACATTTATCAAAATTTTAGGTCTTACTACGTAATTGATTATAAATTTATATTTCATAATTATACCTCACTAGTCGTAATGAAAGCTTCCGATTCTTGAATTTGATACCCCGACATGATGCGATACCCAAATGTCTGTTCTAAATTAATCAACTCTTGAATAATTTATCTCAACTCAACTCGTACACTTCGTCTTCGATTGACTCATCTAATCTATCAATCAATAATCTTACATCTGGTCGTGAACTACTCCCGCCTACACTATCGTTTAGAGGTTGGAGCTTCTTGGGTAATATGCTTACTTGTCGATTAGTTGATTAGTTTTCTAATCGACAGAGGTTACATAAATTCACCAAGCTATTCCCGTAATTCCTACGGTTTTGTTTTTCTTACTTCTACAATAAACGCAGACCTTCGTTTAAAATATTAATACTTGCGTTAATATCTCTATCGTGGTGGCTACCACAATTTGTACATGTCCACACTCTGATAGAAAGTGGTTTCTTCCCAGAACTAAAACCGCAATCTGAACAAATCTGAGATGATGGATACCAACGACTAATTTTGGATATTTGCTTTCCATACCAACTAGCTTTATACTCTAACATTCTCACAAACTCAGACCACGAAACGTCACTAATAGATTTTGCTAATTTATGGTTTTTCATTAGATTTTTACTTGATAAATCTTCAATACAAATCACATCGTGGTTCTTGACAAGATATGTACTGAGTTTATTTAGAAAATCTTTTCTTTGATTAGCAATTTTCTCATGGATTTTAGCAACTTTAAGTCGTTGCTTTTGGTAGTTCTTACTATCAGACAGTTTTCGTCCTTCTTTTCGAGCAGTCAAAGCTCTACGAGATAAACGTTTTTGTTCCCTAGCTAACTTCTTCGACAACTTACTGAGAAATCGCTTATTACCAATCTTCTCTCCAGTGGAAAGAATTGCGAAGTCGGAAAGACCAAGGTCTAAACCAACTGATGAATTGGTTTTTGTCAGCGGAGTAACTTCTGTCTCACATAAAATTGAAATGTGATATTTGCCAGTTGGTGTCATCGAGATAGTAGCACTTTTAATAACACCGTTGACTTGACGATGAGCTTTGACACGTACCCAACCGACTTTCGGTAATTTCACATAACCATTCTTCAAAGCAATAGTACCTTTATTATTATTGGTCTTATACGATTGAGCATGACTCTTTTTCTTGAACTTAGGAAAACCAAATCCCGATTGGAAAAAGTTTTTATAAGCTTTCTGCAGATTGAGTTGTACATTACAAAGTGCTAAACTATCTACTTCTTTCAACCACGGAAACCCTTTCTTATACTGAGCTGGTGTGTTATATAACGTTTCCTTTGTATCTTCGTAATGCTTTATTTTATCAGCTAACATCATGTTCCAAATAGCTCGTGAACAACCAAATGTCTTAGCGAATAACTGCTTTTGTTCTTGATTGGGATATAACCTAAACTTATAAGCTTTTTGTCTAATCGTCATTTCTTTCTCCTTGATTTTCTATATCTCATATTTATATGTATTATACATCATCCATTGAAAAATGTCACGTTAGTCTATTTCTAAACTAACGTGATTTTATCAATGTTCATGCGTCCATTTTACTTGACTAAATCCAACAGCGACAGCAAGTTGTAACGACCAATCAATATTGTAATTCCACTCTTGAATCTCTTGAATATATGAAGATTCTAACATCCACTGAGATAACATATGTTGATACCAACTTTCTAATAGTAATTGACTAGAATCTTCATCAACATCAACGATTGAGTCATTATTCACCTTAAATGCAAGCATTCCTTCAATCCAAAGAGAATCTCCATTTGACTCACTACCAAGTAGTGAATTTACCACCTCAACTCCACCAACTCCTAGCATTAAATGTGTTGCTAAGTCAGCATCCAACTCATTCACTTCGTCCATGAAAGACGCATAATTCATTCGGTCAATTTGTGACTGCACACGTCTACTCATTAATTTTTTCAATTCAAACTTTGATTCCGATACTTCGTCTTGCTGAAAGTCAAGCTGAAATATCGGTTTTAATTCGATTTTATAGTTTAATATTGTCATTCACGCACCTACATTGTTTTAACTTCACATTTTAAATCAATCAATCGACACTTGTGGTCTAAATTGGTGCGACACTCCACACCCTCCCACTCTTTTAGTAACACATCGTTCTCCCAATCATTTAAGAAGTCATAGAACAACTCATCGAAACAATGAATTGCGTTATCAGTTAGTCTTGTTTCATTTAAGTATAAATCATGTAATCCCGGAATTACGTTAAATGAAATCACACAACCAATTTTGAAAAGATTTCCTTTCAGTTTAGAAACCACACAATCAGTTTCGCAATTCATCACCACATCCATAGCTTTTTCACCTACGATTTTCTTAACAACATCTATTGGATTTTTAGATTTGAAAACATTTTCAACCTGAGTTCCATCTTCGTTATATATAAACTCACCAAGTTGTTCATTCAAACTCGTTTCATATGACTCTTTTGATGTGTACAACAAATCTTCTGCGTACTCCACGTCTACGTTGTACGTTACTTCCGTCTCATAATCAATAGAAATAATTACTCGTCTCATTATATCACCTCATCGTTTTAATTCATGTTCAATTCTCACTCTACGTGGAGACGTGTCAACGTCTAATCGATAGTCATAAGTACCATCACTTAGAATTACATGGTCATCCATGATATATAATCGCTCGTCCCCAATCCATTTTACAACAAAATCACGTAAGTCATCTTCATTTACTGTCTTGAATGGATTGAAAAGTCCACGATACTCAAAATCAATAATGTAGTCGATTTTCAAGAAATCACCTGTCCATTCACTAGAAGCAACTACATTTGTAATTGTAAAACCATTCAATTTCTCATTTAACGCAAACGCTACTAAGTAGTGAGCTTCTAGCTTGAGTGTTTCATAATCAACATTGCTTTCAAATTGATTTTTAATTCTATTAATAAATTCATTAACAAAGTCACGTTTATTTTTGAAATCGAATTCATTAGTCGAATTAACTGTTCTTACTCCAATAATCCAGTACGGTTCAACTTCAATTTTTAATTTTAATTGCATGGCTTCTAATCCTCATCTTCCAAAATCGCAGCTTCAACTTTTACATCATCGCTGTTCACATCCACAATCACTTTATACATATACTCTCTATACTTTCCAGAAAAATCCGTCAACTTTAAGAACATTTCTTCGGTTTGCATCCACCAGACCATGTAATCCTTAAGCAATCCATCAATATTATCATGATTCACAAGTCTCGATAACACTTTTGTTCTGAAATCCACATGTCCAATGATTTTTAAAACTCCATTCAACCACTCAACTCGACAATCACAATCATCAATAGAGATGTCGTATTTTGGAATTTTCAAAATATCTTGTAAAACATATATCATTTCATGTTCAACAACATAATTGTCCAATTCGCATATTAGAACATCGTCACCCCTATCAATTTGGGTTTGAAGTCTAGTTTCTAAAACATCCAACCATCCTCGGTTTGAGTTATCACTATTGAGATGTTCGACTCTAGCTGTCAATTGTGGTTTTATTTCAGTATTAAATTCAAGTCTCAATCAAATCACTCCTATTCTTCGGACATGAACGCAATAACATCAACATCAGACTCTTCAATTTCGACTCTAAATGAACACATGACTCCGTTCTCACCCCAGTATTCATTCTCACCAAGTCCAATGTACGCACCTTCTGCTTGCATCCATTTCAAAATGTAATGTTTTAATTTATCTTCTCGTAGCAAAACTTCATTATCATTATTTGCATAAAATGAAATCCTAGAAATAAAGTGCAATTCGTGATTTCTCCAAAAGTGTTGAAATACTGTGAATTTCGCACTAGAAACGTCTACACCCTTACGGTCAAATGCTTCTGCTATAATAATCTGTCCTTTTCGAGTGAAATCCATGTTATTCAATATGTCGCATACAAATTTGTCACGATTTATCTTCATGAACTTTTGAGCATATTGATTCAGTTCATCCACTGTAAGATATGTTCCAAATCTTTTATAAATATTGTTAGCAATTGGTATAATTTTCGGTCTAACTTTCACATCCACCATCAATTCCATTTCATCACCTACTTAATCCCTGTCCATTCAACAGAAACATCTGTGTTGCTCTCGTCAGCATAAATCGTGTGGAAACACTCCACGCCATTCTCACCAAACCAACCACTTACCAACCAAATATGAGCACCTTCACAGTACATCCAGTCATGAACATAATCTAATAACCGTTCGTGGTACATCGTTAGTTCGTCAAGTGCTTCAAATTTCATTACAATTTCAAAGTCTAATGTCAAATCTTCAAACTTGTGCGTAAACTGCACAAGCTCAATTGTTTTGTAATCAATTGTCCACATGTCGAATGCAGCTCGCAACAAGTCTTGACATGTGTTTAAATCCACATTGTCTGCAATTGCACATTCAAATTTATCCATGTTACGACGTCTAAATTCTTCAATCACACGCTCACGTTCTTGCTCTGTGGACTTATGTCCATTGATACCCTCAGCACCAAACTCAATTCTTGGTTTACAATGTACTCTAATTTTTAGTTCCATAAATAATACCTACTTTTTAACTTCAACATTTACTTCAACATCTTCTCGTTCTACTTCAACTTTATAATGGACAGTCACATTTCCAAAATCAGCATAAGAATCTTCATCGTCAGTACTAATAAACGCATGACTATCATAAACTGCGTCGTCGGTTAACCAGTCAGTGATTAAATCTGCTAACCGATTTTTATGGATGCACAACTCATCAACATCCACATTTTCTAGTAAATCAAATTGAACAACCACTTCAAATTGAACAGCGTATGAGTTCTTGTCGAAATGATAATCGTAACTTAGAAACTTACGTAATTCCATGTTTATAATGTTCGTATCTACTACTGGTTCGATTATATCATCAAAATACCACATGAATGAATCTAGTAACGTATCCGATTCCAAATAAAATTTATCACGATATGTGTTCCAAAACTCAGCGTCATATGTGAACTTCTCAGTATCCGTTAAAATATTTTGCATTTTACTATTATAGCGAACTGGGTTCGTGATAATTCTTGGTTGGTATTTTACATTTAGTTTTAATTCCATACCATATTCCTACTTTCTAAGTTTAAATTTTACATCTAAATTGTCATAACGAAGTTCCGAAGTTGGAATTCCGTAAATCATTTTATCTTCCGTTAAATAACGAAGTTCTTCATTTCTCAATGTAATGAATCCATTCATGCCATTCAACCACTCAAGTATGTTCCACTTTAATTTGTTTTTGTGAATTAAAACATCATCAGACTCCGCACTATACCACAATTCAAGTCGTAATACCAATCGACATGTCACAGTATTTGTAAACACATCGTATGATTGTCCAATAGTCACAATCTCTAATCGTGAGAAATCAATAGTATCTTCATCAACAGTTGGTTCAATAATATTCATCCAATTATAATCGTTCATATCATCTTTAATTGTACATTGCAAATTAGTTTTATTCTTTTGCCAGAAATCTAAGTAATAACATAGCTCATCGTCTGATGACAACTCACGACCATCTTTACTAACAATTTCAGCGGTCGTAGATACCTTATATTTCAAATAAATCTCTAAATCCATCTTTGTACCTCCAAATATTTTCTCAACAACATCATTATACTATAAACTCCAATTTTAGTACAGACATGTGTTTCTAGACGCAACTTCAAATGTCGATTTTCGACACTTCGTATTTTGCGATTTAAGACACCTTAGAGCGATTTTAAGTAACTGACATGTAAATACATTATAATGTATACAAAAGCTCTTAAAACTCAAGTATGAGCGCTTGAGAGTATTCTAGCTTCAATTACATATCTCGGCTTGTAGCATGTAGATTTATACGTTTGTTTATTTGCGATTTAAGACTCATTTTAGAGCTTCTAGCATTATAGATGAGTATTTATACTCCGTTGTCCGTAAAATCGTTTAGAAGCGTTCTATAAGCGTATGAGAGCATTCTGAAATATAAGCAATGTTTTGACATTTACCACATGTTGAATATGTGAATCTAACATAATAGTTTGTGAATCGATTCACAATGTAGCGAAAAATGAGCGAATTTCGAGCGAAAAACAGCTTGTGAAACAATTTTTCGGAAAAATTCCGAAAATCGAGCAAATTGTCAATATAACTTTTTTAATATGTGAATTTTCTGTGAATTTGTGAATCGATTCACAAAGAATTGCTACTATTATTGATATAATGCGATTTTAGTGATTTTAGCTTCGGAATTTTTCTGGGTCAGATGGGTCAGATGAAAAACAATCTGACCCAAGCTTTTTTGACAATCTGACCCAAAATTTTTCCATTTTCAGACTTTTGACTTTTTATAGAGAAAAGTCCAGTTTTTATTGATATAACAACAATAGTTAGGTATATCTTTTTATTAAATATTATAAAAAATAATACTAAAAAGTCTTATTTGGGTCAGATGGGTCAGATTAATCCCAAAACTTTTCCAAAAAAAAGTTTTCAAATCTGGCAGTACGAATTACACCTTTATGGTGTATTGTTAACCATCATATATTATGTCTAAATTACGTATAGAGTTGGTGAGAATCTGACCCATCTGACCCAAATATTAAAATCGTTATATTACAAATGTTCATAAACGTTGATATGATAACATTTTAGTTTTTAAAATTTTCCAAAAATCGTGGGTCAGATTGTGGGTCAGATTATTTTTCATCTGACCCATCTGACCCAAAATCTGACCCAATCTGACCCAATCTGACCCAAAAATGAGCTTGTGAAACATTTTCGACCTCAAAATTCGTTGAATTTCTTATTGTGATTCATCTCACAATCTCTTATTGTTAACCATCATCAACGTATTGTTCACAACATAATATATATAATAAGAAGTAAAAGTTTTTTGAGTTTACGTCTATACACAGATTATAGATGTATGTTAGAATAGAGTCATCTTAGCAAGAAAGGGGACGTCGAAAATGACTTACAAGAAATCATGGGCGAGAGTCGACTTTCATCATTTCTAATAGTAAGACGATATGGAAACGATGAAATCAATTAAAGTTCAATTGAATCCAAACAACAAACAATTGACCAAATTGTTCCAATATGCTGGATGTGGAAGGTTTGCTTACAACTGGGCAATTGCTAGAGAACAAGAAAATTATAAACTAGGTAATAAATTTTTATCTGACAATGAATTACGAAAAGAATTTACTCAGTTGAAGAAACAAGATGATTATAAGTGGTTGAATCAAATTAGTAATAATGTGGCAAAACAGGCAATTAAAGACGCTTGTAACAGTTACAAAAGATTTTTCAAAGGACAAAGTAAATATCCTAAATTTAAGAATAAGAAAAATTCCAAACAATCTTTTTATCAAGATAGCTTTGCAATCAAATTCACAGACACTCATGTGAAAGTCGAAGGATTTGCTACCAGTAGGAAGAAAAATAAACAAAAATTAAATTGGATTAAACTTTGCGATAAAGGAAAAATTCCAACTAATTGTAAATACATGAATCCACGAATTACTTATGATGGATTGCATTGGTTCGTTTCCGTTAGTGTCGAGGTGGAAGATAATACTACCATTCCAACAAATGAAAGTATTGGAATAGATTTAGGGATTAAAGATTTAGCAGTTTGCTCCGATGGGAATATTTATAGTAATATAAACAAGACTCATCGAGTAAAGAAAATAGAGAAACGGAAACGTAGGTTACAGCGTTCCATTTCTAGAAAATACGAAACAAATAAGAAAGGAGGATGTTACTGTAAAACAAGTAACATTGTAAAAAGAGAAAAAGAACTTTTAAAATTAACAAAACGATTAACGAATATTCGTCACAATCATTTACATCAAATAACATCTGAAATCATAAAACGAAAACCAAGTTTTATTTGCATTGAAGATTTGAATGTAAGTGGGATGATGAAAAATAAATATTTATCTAAAGCTATCCAACAACAAGGATTTTATGAATTTAGGAGACAAATAGAATACAAATCTACATGGAATAACATTTCAGTAATTATTGCAGACAGATTCTTTCCGAGTTCTAAATTATGTAGTTGTTGTGGTGAGATTAAGAAAGATTTAAGACTATCAGATAGAATCTACAAATGTGATTGTGGAAATATCATCGATAGAGACTTTCAAGCAAGTCTAAATCTAAAAATGTATGGAGAAAATGTTTTAAAACAAAAATTTGTAGAATAATACTTTCATATTACTACAGATATGTACCGAACGTTAATCGGGAATTTACGCCTATGGAGAGTACAAGAACTTGTGAATAGTATTTGAAGAATTTCAATATGAAAGCATACTCGATGAAGTAGGAATGGAACATAAAAGTTTACAACTTTTTATAAGTTTTCAGTAACGAGGACGATTTCTTGTTCAAAAAACATTTATCATTTAAGAATAATGATGAATTCTACAAAGCATGTGAACCCTACATTGAAGATGCACAACATGATTTATCAAAACGTCGTTTACCACTACACGTGCTAGTACGTGCTTTACTACGTGCTGGTGATTTTTGTCGTTTAGACAAAGATGGTGACGATTGCGAGATGTTCTTTCCAGATTATGATAAGAAAGAATATTCGTCAGATATCAAGTTATTAAGTCGACATTTAGCACAGATTTCTACTATGTATAAGCAACACACGTTTTCTGAGCGTACAAAATTGTACGACATGGTCGTGGCGTTATCAGACGAACCGGGGTCTGTCATTCTTTACCATTATGCTCCACGACATTTAACATTATTAAAGAACGGAATTTATGATTTAGAGAAAATGGAATACACAGACGAAACAAGTGACGCTGATGGAGAATACTTTTTTGTCGAGACTCGTAACTTCGACGTGGTCGATGTCGATACTCTCGAACCGAAATGGATTGAGTTGGTGAATTACGTTCGAAACCAGTGGTCTAGCAATGACGCTGGTAATCGAAAGTTTATAGACCATTTAACATACGCTGGATTTGTTGGACTGAATGCAAAAAGAGTTGTAGTAATCCGTGGTGAGGGTGGTAATGGTAAATCGAGTTATTTAAATGAATTAACGCTCATCGCTGGACAACGAGCGACGTTACCATTTAACTTGCATGACTTAGACTTGGAATATAAAGTAGCTTTGATTCAGAATTATCATCGTCTTTTAACTGGTGACGATTTGAAAACCAAATGGTATATGGGTGCAAATGCATCAACGTTATTTAAATCATTATTAGATGGAATTGGACAAATCGTAAACGTGAAATACGACCAACCGAGAAATATCAAATTTGGTGGACTATTTGTACAAGCGACCAACCACGCTTTTGGTTCTTTAGAGAAAGGTCAAATGATGAACGACCGACTACTCATGTTTCCGTGGGGAAGCACGAACCATCGTCATAATAACGAGTCACGAAATCATTTAAGGAGTCTTGTTGGTTATTCATTAGACCAATTACTATCATCTTATAATGAAGAAGCGACATACAAGTATTTGACAACTACGATTTCGATGATTGTACATTCATTAGAAAGACCAACAGCTGCTCTATTTACGGATTATGCTGAAAAGTACGAAGAATTCTTAAAAGAAGCACTCGATGAAACCAAAGATTCATTTGGATTGTTCATTGATGAGTTGGATTATAATGAAACATTCACACAAGCTGTCATTCCAGTGTCAGTGCTATTTAAAGAATACTTGCAATTTTGTAATCAGTCGAATTTACGACAGTCACTACTTAGTGCTAAATCGTTCTCATTACGATTAAAAGATGTGTTATTAGACCGTGATTTCATTCTATTAGACTCACGACAACGTATTTCTAGTATTAAACCACAAGATTACAATATAAGAGAGCACTACCAAGGTGTTGCTCCAACTGATTTGAAAAACACTTCATATAATAAGGAATTGCAATTGAAAACTGTGCTTTATAAAAATCCAAATCCAACAGCTCCGCTCTTAAATCATTCTATAGAAGACATTTTAGGAGAAGCTGTGATGGATGGACTGACAGATGTGGACTTATTTTCGATGTCTCCGAGAGAATTGCGTGAATTTTTGGAGAAAAATTCAAAATAACTATTCACATTTCATAAAATATGTGATACAATATTGACATGTGAGTCACTTTCTGCTAAAATATTTATTTGAATTTTAAAGAAATACGGAGGTGACTTGACATGTTAAGACAATTCATGGCGTTGACTAAGAATAAGTTAAACCGTTTAATCTTAGTGGCACAACCACGAATGTTATAAAATTTTGGTTATGATGCTTCAATTTGAAGCCAGTAACAATTGAGGTGCGGTCTCACCCAGTACTTTCGAAGTATAAAACTAACGTATGACCTAAGTTTTCATTATCACAACATATTTTACAAATAGAGAGGAGAAATTGTGATGAAACAATTCAAACGTACAGGTGCTGCTTTAAGCGTATTAGTAGCAGCATTACCATTAACAGTTGGAGCAGAAGAAGCTGTAACTCCAACTAGTGAGGTGGCAACGACAGTAGCTTCGGAAACACCAGCTGCTACCGACGTGACAACAACTGCTCCAGTGGCGGAAGCTCCAGTAGCAGAATCTAAAGAAGCTAAAATTACAGCTCAAAACAAAGACGCTTCAAACGGTACAGATTTAAAATTTGATGTACCATTCGTAGCGAAAGTTGAGATTCCAACAAAAGATGCTAAATTAACAGATGGTAAATTATCTGTGAAATTAGGTAAAGAGTTCAAATTTGCTACTGAAACAGTAACAAATACTCAAACTGGAGCTACAGCGGAAGTAAGCAAGATTAAAGTATTACATGGTGATAAAGTATTTCGAGAAATCGATACAAGTTCATTACCTAAAAACGAAGACGGTTCGTTGAACTTTTCACTTGCTTTAACACCAGAAGATGCTGAGAACGGTGTCGTTTCAATTCAATTTGAGTTAGTAGCACCTAAAGGTGACACATTAACTCGTAAAATCGAAGCTGAATTAAAAGCTGGAGACTATACATCTAAAACAGAACTATCTATTGAGTTCACAGATGGGTCTACTGCATCAACTGAGACATCTGGTACTGAGACTACAGCAGAAGCACCAACTACAAATGGTGAAGAAACTACAGTAGCTACAGATGCATCTACTGAGACACCAAGTGGTGACGCTAACGGAAATGCTACAACAGACAATAAAGACGCTAATGCTGATGCTAACTCGAGTAACGCATCTGACAAAAAATCTAACTCGAACAATGCAAACGACAAACGTTTACCTAAGACAAGTACAGCTGCTTTATTAGGTACAACTATAGCTGGTCTAGTTGGATTAGCTGGAACTATGTTTACAAGAAAACGTAAAGGACGCTAATATGAAGAAGAAAGTTGCTTTAGCTCTAATGAGCTTATTAACACTATCTACAACTATTAATAATTACTCTAATATTTGGGCGAGCGAAGCGACAATCGACATTGTATCAGCGATTCCGAAAGACGCTATTACTGTAACACGTTCTGAATCGGTAACGCTCGCACATGATTATTTTGTAATCGTAGATAGAAGTGCGTTGCCGAATAATGACTATAAGTTGAAAGTTGATAAATTTGTGAAACGATTGATTGAATCACTTGGAGAAAACGACCGTGTTGCGTTAGGATATGGAACTTCTAAATCTTCTCGTTTGAAACTCACACAACCGCTGACCACGGAAAAGTCAGCAATTTCAAAACAATTAGAAATAGATTCGAAGATTCTTAATGCGACATTTGATAGTTATCCAGCTTATGGTGAGGAAACTAATGTTTATTCTTATATTGAAAAACAAAACAATTTGGCAATCGACCGTCAGTTCTTGTACATCTCTGACGGTGATGGTGGTAATGCAACATTTAACAGTAAACAATCTCTAGGTGCATTATCGAGCGAAAATGTATTTGATTTCATGAAACGAATGAACATCGATTTTCATCCAGTGATTTTAGCAAACAAGGATTCATCGTTTGCGAAACAGTTTTCAGATGGTGGTATTAATGCTAGTATCTATGACCAATTCTTCTCCCAAGATTCGGATAAAGTAGAATTACCATCAATTCCATCAAATGAAGTTACTGTTGATATTCAATCGAATTCTAATTATTTAACATTACGAAAAGCGTGGTTTGTGTCGGAAGACGGAACTCAAGTTCAATTGGATGTTGCTAATAACAAAGTTCATAGTAAAATTAAATTGGATAGAGGTAAAAAGTACCACGTTGCTTACCAGTTTACTGGGAAAGCGGATAGTACTAGTGATGAAATGACTATGACAATTTCAACGAGTCGTCATAGCATCATGGAATCATCATCAAATATTCAAAAAAACTTAGGAGTCATTGAGCTTGATTAGCGTAAATTGGGAGTAATTTTTACTCCCAATTTTTATATTTAAAATTAAGGAGCAGAGAATTTATGAGCAAATTGCGAAATGCAATTTTATATACAATGTTAATTGTTGTTGTGTTTAGAATTGGAGTACACATTCCAGTACCATTTGTAAATGTGGACTCAATAAAATCTATTATTGAATCAGATACATTTAGTTTTTTAAGTATACTAAATGGTGGCGGATTAACTAACTTTTCAATTTTAGCACTAGGAGTGTCACCATATATTACATCATCAATTATTGTCCAATTGTTACAAACTGACTTGTCTAAGACAGTCACGAGTTGGAGTGAGCAGGGTCGAGTGGGTCACGTAAAGACCAAGAGACTAACTTTAGTTCTATCTGCAATATTTGGATTTTTACAAGCAATGGGATTAACAATTGGATTCAGTAAGTATAGTAATAATTTTATTTCAAATCCAACTGTGTTTACATATGTAATCATTGCACTTACAATGACATTTGGTTCACTAATTCTAACTTGGGTTGGAGAGTTTGTTGATGATAAGGGATTGGCTAGTGGTATTTCATTGGTGATTTTTGGTGGTATTATTTCAAGAATTCCATCTGAGTTAAGTACTATATATCAAAATGGATTAACTTGGAATGCAGTGTTGGCATTTGTGATTTTAATCACAATAATTGTGTTTGTTGAGCAATCTCAATTGAGATTACCAATCTACTATTCTAAGAAATCACTAAGTGGTGACTATTTAACATGGCTTCCAATTAAAATTAATGTAGCTGGTATTATTCCAGTTATTTTAGCTGGGTCTTTGTTCTCAGTAGTACCATTAATGGATTCAGTGCTATTTAGTGATGTTAGACCAGATTGGATGACATTTGTACTAGAATGCTTTACACTAGCGTCCAAAAAAGGAGTCATCACATATGGATTGATGGTGATTGTATTTACTTTATTCTATTCACATGTACAATTGAATCCAGAGCGTGTAGCAGAGCATTTGGGAAAAGCAAATGGTTACATCGTCGGTGTGCGACCGGGATTGGATACAGAGAAGTACATATCTCATAAGTTGAACAAATTGAGTTTTATAAGTTCAATCTATTTAATTTTAGTTTCAGTAGTACCAATAACTGCAATGTTGGGATTACAACAATCGAGTTTACTAATTGGTACTACTATGTTGATTCTAATTGGAGTTTCCATTGAGATTTATAGAAACATCAAAGGTAAGCAAACAATTGGAAAATATTTATAATATATTTATAATATGTGGATGATTGAAGCTAGTTTTACTAGCTTTTTTCTTTTCTAGTCTATACTCCACATGTGATATATGATATAATATGGATATAGATTTTGTTAAAGGAGGTTAGTTAGTGTTTAAAGAAAAATGGCTATTAAGAAAGTATTCAAATTTAGCAGAAAAGATATTGAAAATAGATGATTATAAAACATTTAATGATAAAGATGAGTTTGTCACTGAAACAAATAAATTCAAATCGAGATTGAAGAACGGAGAGTCACTAGATAGTATTCTATCACATGCGTTTGCATTGGTACGACAAGCTGCTAAGGTGGTTTTAGGACTCGAACCATATAAGGTGCAAGTGATTGGAGGATTGGCTTTACACTACGGGAATATTGCAGAAATGCGAACAGGTGAGGGTAAAACATTAACTGCTACAATGCCAGTGTACTTGAATGCACTCAGTGGTGAAGGTGTGCACGTGGTTACAGTCAATGAGTACTTAGCTGAACGTGACTCTAAAGAAATGGGTGAGCTTTATAATTTCTTAGGATTGACAGTTGGTCTGAATAGAGCTGGATTACCACAAAATGAAAAGTGGAAAGCATTTCACTGTGACATTACTTATACCACAAACAGTGAATTGGGATTTGACTACTTACGTGACAACATGCGTTTAGTGGCTGAGGGTAAAGTATTACGTAAATTACATTATTGCGTAATCGATGAAATTGATTCGGTACTAATTGATGATGCTCGAACACCACTCATTATTGCTGGGCAATCACCACAGTCTACGATGGAGTATTTCAAAGTGAATGAGTTTGTGAAAACACTTCACTTCAACGATGTTGTTTATGACCATCAAAGTAAGTCAGTTCATCTAACACCACAAGGTGTTGACAGGGCTGAGTCTTACTTTAGAGTGGATAACTTATACGGATTGGAAAATGTGAATCTAATCCATCTTATTGACCAATCATTGTACGCACATTTTGCAATGAAAAAGGACGTAGATTATATCGTCCGTGATGATGCTATCGCCATTGTCGATACGTCAACTGGTCGTGTGATGGATGGTAGACAATTTTCAAATGGACTTCATCAAGCATTAGAATCCAAAGAAGGTGTTAGTGTGAATGATGAGACAAAGACATTTGCGAGTATTTCGTATCAGAATTTTTTCCTAATGTATGAAAAATTATCTGGTATGACAGGAACTGCTTCAACGGAGAGAAAAGAGTTTATGTCTACTTACAACATGCGAGTGATTGCAATTCCAACAAATAAACCAATTCGTCGAATTGACGATAAGGATGTAATTTTCGCTACCAAGAAAGCTAAGTATGAAGCTGTTGTAGATGAAGTTGAGCGTGTTCACAAAACAGGTCAACCAATTTTAATCGGTACATCTTCTGTTGAGAATAGTGAACATCTGTCGCAACTACTAAAAGAACGAAAAATTCATCATCAAGTACTAAATGCAAAACAGGACATGGATGAAGCTACAATTGTAGCTAAAGCTGGTGAACGATACGCTGTCACTGTTGCTACCAATATGGCAGGTCGTGGTACTGACATTAAACTTGGACATATGGTTAAAGAACTTGGTGGATTGTATGTTATTGGAACTGAGAAACATGATAACAGACGAATTGACAATCAATTACGTGGACGTAGCGGTCGACAAGGTGACGTTGGATATTCAATTTTCATGATTTCATTGGAAGATGACTTGATGACTCGATACGGTGGTGATGTGATTGAGTCTAAAGCTAAAAAATTTGCGAGTATTGATGAACCAATCACGACGATTGGACTACGTAGAGGTGTCACAAACGTGCAAAAACGTATCGAAGGAGATGGTTTCGATACACGTAAATCATTATTGGAATACGATGACGTGACACAACTACATCGATTGTCAATTTATGAGTTACGTGAGAATGCGTTATGTGGGCACATGAATCTAGATGATTACTATGTGAATGCAATTCCAGTGACTGTGGATAAACTCTTAAAACCATATTTCATTAATGAGCTTGTGAACATGGACGGAGTTGCTAGAGATGTCACGGAATTAACTCATAAAACATTAGACGTGAATGACATCATGGATGTCAACTCACAAGTGGAACTTCGAAACTTAATTGTGGATTATGTGACACAAGCATATCACGAAAAAGTTGGAAAAACAGGACTGAGTCGAGTTGATGATAACAAACGATTTGCTATTGTAAACTCGATTGACAAACTGTGGGTTTCTCATTTGATTAAATTGGAGCAGTTGAAAGATGCAGTTGGATTACGTTCATATGCTCAGGTTCAACCGTTGACTGAGTATCAATTAGAGTCAAAGAGACTTTTTGACGACCTCAGCCGAGAAATTAAAATAGAATCTGTTAAAAAATTATTTACAACATTACCATAGAAAGGATTTTGATTAGTGGGTAAGATTATTTCATTTGAGGGACTTGACGGTGTTGGTAAATCAACAATCTTAAAACGAGTTCAACAAAAGTTAGAAAAAGATGGGTATTCGGTTCTCGTAATTCGTGAACCGGGTACAACACAATTATCGGAGAAAATCCGAAAGCTAGTGAAGTCGGACGTACCACGCTCAAGCATGTCTGAGATTTTGTTATTCATGGCAGCTAGAGCAGATATGATTAACAGTGTATTAAGTCCGAACGTGAAACACACGGATGTAATTTTACTAGATAGATATATTGATTCAACCGTGGCATATCAAGGATACGGTGAGAAACAAGATGTTGAAAAGATTAAACAACTAAACAACATGGTCGTTGGTGTAAATCAACCGAACTTGACAGTGTGCATTGACGTACCAGAATCTGAAATTGAATCACGAATGAAAACTCGTGGAAAGAAAGACAGATTTGAAATAGATAAACAATTTATCAAAAGAGTTCGTAAGGGTTACAATGAGATTCGTAAATCAGACCCAGACCGTGTGAAAACTATCACAAACTTAAATGTGAAAGAAGCGGTTGACAAAGCATACGAACTTGTTGTAAACTGTATTAAATCTAAGACGGAACATAAGCGTAAATCATTGGCGAAATTATCAAAACCACTAAAAAGTGAAAGTGGTAGTTTCAAAGCAACAATTGGTCGTATTGGTCGTGACGAAAACGATAATCCAACACTATTATTAACAAATGTTAAAAAAGTGGGTGGTCGTAAAGTGTTAGCAGACCATGTTTGGGTACAATATACTCGTGAGTTAATCAAAGCTGGTACTTTATTACCAAACGACGAAATCACATTTAGTGCTAAGATTGAACCATATAAGCATGTTGCAAAGAATGGCACAGAGTACGATGAGTATGGATTAGCAAATGTGAAAGATGTGAAATTGACAAAAGCGATTCGAGTGAAGAAATCAACTGGATTTGAACGTGAGTCATTAGATAGATTGACGTCAATTACGGATGAGAAGTTATTCAAAGAGTCGGCTTCTCGTTATTTACGTTATGTGACCGCAATGATACATGAACACTTTAGTTAAGATAAGGATGTGAATTTAATTGACAAATAATTATACTGGGATTGATTTATATGATGGTATTGAAGCGGTACGTCGAGTACCGGGGATGTACGTGGGGTCTACGAATAAAATCTCTGACAACCACTCACCGAAAGCATTAATTCAGTTATTGCAAGAAGTTTTATCAAATTCTCTTGATGAATATGTTGCTGGATTTGGTGATGCGATTCATGTAACAATCCATAAAGACAACGCATTGACAATTCAAGACTTTGGTCGTGGTATTCCAAAAGGTCCGGGTAAATCATTTAGTGATATTATCAACTCTACGACTAAACTACATGCTTCTGGTAAGTTCAAGAGCAATTATGGTGGTGTTGGTATCACTGGTATGCACGGTATTGGATTGAAAGCAGCGAACGCTCTTTCAAAATACATGACAATCGAAGCTGTGTGTCACGCAACATCAGAAGTAAATGGAAAACTGGAATTAAATGGTGGGTTCGATGTATATAAGTTAACAATCCACTTAGAAGATATTATCGAGCAAAAACTCATTAAACATATTCCAAAGAAAGATGTAGTTTCCATCGATAACGGACATATTGCATTAAAAGACGGAAGTACTCTTAGAACTGGTACGACTGTAACATTCTTACCAGATGACGGTCCAGTGTCAGAAGATAATCCAAAACCAATGATTGAGGACATCAATTGGGTAATTGGTGATGTGCTGCACAAACTTGAAAGTTCAGCTTATTTATGTCCGGGTATTAAAATTACGTTGACAGATGAGCGAACAAATCCATCGACTGAGTATGAATGGTATTACGAGAATGGTCTTGGAGACTATGTTCAACAACTATCTCATGAGTTCGATGGATTGTCTAAAGTGAAAGAACCAATCATCATTGATGAACAAATTGAGTTAAATAACTATCCATTCCAAGTACGTTGTGCGATTAAATATGTAGATGACGTGCAATCAACAATCGTATCATATGCGAATGGTGCTCCAACACCGAGTGGTGGTACACACGTTGATGGATTCAAGAGTGCGATGGTGAAATCATTAAATGAGTTCGTTGCTTCGGATACGTACAAGATTGCAGTAAATGCGAAAAATAAAGCAGCTAAGAAATCAGCTGATAAAATCAAAGTCGTGAAAGGTGCTTTCAAACAATCTGACGTGTTAGATGGTCTTATTGCAGCATTTGAGATTAAGATTCATAAAGATTTAACACAATTCGGTGGACAGATGAAAGAAAAGCTTGAAACTGCGTTAGCAGCAAAAGCGATGGAAACTGTAGTAAGTAACGGTGTTTCTACATGGTTATTCGACCATGCTGACGTTGGTATTCAAATTGTGGATAAAATCAACGAATCGAAAGAAGTTCGTGAGACTATTAGCGAGTCACGACTTGATAAAAAGACAGCTCGTAAATTGAAAGAACAAGGAACACTTATTAAATCAAGTAAGTTGAAAACTGCGTCTGCGAAAGACCCAAGTAAGAAAGAATTGTTTATCGTAGAAGGGGACTCAGCGTCTAATATCGGGCGAGACCCGAAATTCCAAGCTGTCTTTCCGCTACGTGGGAAGATTTTGAATACATTTGAGTTACCATTAAGTGATGCATTGAAAAACGAGGAAGTACGTACAATCATTTCAGTATTAAATGCTGGAATTGGACAAGAGTGTGACCCAGAGAAAGCGGATTATCACAAAGTCATTATTGCGACCGACGCTGATGCTGACGGTTCACATATTCGTACGTTATTACTTGGTCTATTTTTTAAATACATGCGACCATTGATTGAAGCTGGGTATTTATACGTGGTATTACCACCACTATATAAAGCAGTGAAGTACAAGAACGGTAACATTGATGAAATTAAAATGTACTATACAGAAGCTGAGATTGAAAAAGATAGACCTAAATTAACAGGATACGAAATCAATCGTTACAAAGGACTTGGAGAAATGGCATTAGATGAAGCTCACTCTGCGTTAGCGGATGAGAAAACGAGACGACTTGTTCAAGTTACAATTGACGACATCAAGTCTGCTCAGAAAGAATTGCAAATCCTACTAGGAAAACAAGCAAAACTTCGAGCAGATTGGGTGATAGAACATATTGATTTCAATGAAGTGGAAAGGGGTTAGCAGATAGTGTCATTACAAGCAACAAAAGATATTGGACTTATGTCACGTGAGTCCATGATTGACTATGGTAGTTATGTAATTTTAGCTCGTGCGCTACCAGATTATCGAGATGGATTGAAACCAGTACATAGAGCGATTTTATGGTCAATGCATGAACTTGGATTAAATTCGAAAGCACGATACGTGAAAGGTGCTAAAGTTGTTGGAGATACGATGGCGAATTATCACCCACACGGTGACAGCTCAATTGACGACGCTTTAGTTCGTTTGTCACAACCATGGGTAAACAATGAAGAATTGACTGACATTCATGGAAACAACGGTCACATTGACGGTTCAGGTGCTGCTGCGATGCGTTACTACGAGTGTCGTTTAAGTGCGAGTGCTGATTTACTTCTAAATGGTATTGGTAAGAATGCTGTGAACTTGTTAGACAACTTCGATGGAACGAAGAAGATTCCAGAAGTATTACCAGCATCGATTCCGCAAGCATTCATTAATGGTGCGCAAGGCATTGCGTTTGGTATGGCAAGTAATATCTTACCACATAACTCATTAGAGTTATTGGACGGATGCATTAAGATTATTAAAACACCAAGCATTACTCCAGAAAAACTGGGTAAAATCGTACTCGGTCCAGACTTTCCGACTGGTGGGGTCATTGTAGACAATGTCGACCACATGAAAGAAATCGTAGATGGTAGTGGACGATTTGTACTGCGTGGTAAAGTTGAAGTACACGTGGAGAAAAAGAAAGAATCATATTTAGAAATCACCGAAGTACCGTGGGGTGTGAATACTTCTGATTTGAAGAAATCAATTGCGACAGCTCTAGAACCACACATGAAAGCTTTGGGTGTGACTAAATTAGATGATGAGTCTAAATCATCAAACGAAATCTCAATTAAGATTTTATGTAAACGTGGTACGGATGAAACAACGTTAAAACAAATCGAGACATTACTATACAAGAAATCTAAATTACAAGTCGCATACACTGCAAACAGTGTAATGATTGTAGATGGTAAACCAGCACAAATCGGAATTTTTGATTATTTACAAAAATTTGTGGGATTCCGTCGTGACACGTTACGTCGTATGTGGCAGTATGATTTAGATAAATTACAATCTCGTGAGCACATCGTTCGTGGCTTGTTACAATTAGTGAAATTATCTGACGAAGTTGTAAAAGACGCTCGTAAGTCAACATCACGGAAGAACTTCATTGAAGTACTTCAAAAGAAACATAAATTCTCAGAAGCACAATCAGAAGTAATTGCGAACTTACCATTGTATCGACTTGGTAAACAAGACTTTGAGCAACTAACGAACGAGTTAGATGAGAACTTGACAAATCAGAAAGAGTTGTCTAAACGACTAAGTGATGATGATTATTGTAATCAACAATTGATTTTAGATTTTCAATCATCAAAACAAATACTAAAAAATAGTAAACGTAAGACTACATTCAAGGATATTTCCGATGAGGTGGAAGTAGTTGAGTTGAAAGAAGAAGATTTAATCGAGTCTAAAGTTACTAAAGTTGTAGTGAAACGTGATTTACAAGTATTCCGAATTGGAGCTAAAGCTTATGAAAATAATATCGCAAGCTACGACAATGACGACATCGTGGACGTAATTGACAGCACAACAACGGACTATATCGTTGTTGCCACTAAATCTGGACAGTCAGTTACTCGATTTGTAAATGATTTGGATAATGGTTCATTGACAGGTTCATACGAAACATTAAACAAACAAATTCCAGACTTGAAAGCAACTGACGAATTTGTCGGAGTGTCAACAAGTAGTAAATATGAAACATCACGTATGTTAGTAATCACTAAAAATGGTGCAGCTAAATTGCTTGACGTTTCAAAAGCACAACAAAATGTGAATACAAAACGTTACTTGAGCAAACTTGGTAAGTTGATGAAATTCAAGAGCGACGATGACTATGTGATTTATGCAAAACAAATCGACATGTCTGAGTTCAAGGATACGATTATCAAGATTACAATGCTCGACAGTTCATTCAAGACACCGAAGCTGGTTGAGAAGAAAATCAACATGTCTAAATACGATGAGCGAAGCGATGGAGCAAGCTCGACTGGGTTTACACTTGTAAACACGAAAAATGGTAAATGTGATATTAAATCAATCGAATTGGAGAAGAAGTAGTTATGAAAACGACAGGACATAAAGCGTACAACATCATTCGAGTATTAGAAACACTACGCACCATATCAGATGATGCGTCAGTACTTCGATATCACGCACGTCTAGTACCACTTAGAGTGAAATCGAGTGGCACTAAACCAATGACGTACTATCATGATAGTACAATCACATTGAGATTGGAGAATTTTAACAAACACGTTCGTGTAAATATTCCATTCTCACACGATGGTGATGTAATTGCACAATTATTTGCAAGTACGAGTGATGGTGATAATGTATTCATCGGAACTCGACAACAATCAATTTTCAATCTTGGAAATCTTGACAAGTTAATGTCAGATGATGAAATTCATGACATGACGGTGAACTTATTACACTTTATGACAGAAATTGAACCAAAACCAATGGAAAAAACTTTCAAATCAGTGAAATATTTTCCAGTTGACTATGTACACGGAAGCTAGATATAGTGTATAATAAAATAAATGAGACAAGAGAGGAGCGAAATTTAATGTTCACATATTCAGTAAGCGACGAATTAATTGCTGCGATTTTAGATAAGAAGTTTATTGTTGAATCAGCATCAGTGAAGAACGACGATTTGACAATTAGATTATTGAACACAGTGACAGATACTATGATGATTGTCAAATTCACTAGTCCTACTTTTTCAAATGGAAATTTTGAAGTAAATGGTAGCTACGTAGAAGACATCTCATTATATGGGTATAAAAAAGTGTTTAAAACACAATACTTCACTGGATGTATGTTAGCACTTAATGACGGTAGAGGTAATAAAACAATGATTCGAGGTGTTCGTAAATGAAATTGAATCAACTAAATAGTGGTCGTGAAGTCAAATACTATGATGATTCTGTATTGTCATCACCACAAATTAATCAAGATTATATCAACAAATCAAATTGGTTTGTTTATCGATACGATAAAGAAACTGGTACTACAACGTTCTTAGAAATCACACATGACATTAGACGTGCTGAGAAATTTGAGATTGTGGATAGCTCAGATAAAGCTGTTGCTCAACCACAAACTGTAGTAGCTGGTCGTGTTATTCTTGAATACATTGCACGTAAGATGCGTGAAACACAAATTTTATCGAACATTGTGGATGGTGTTCCGCAATTCATCTGTAAGAAATAATAAATTAATCAAAGATTGGAGAAATGAAAAATGCTTACAATTAAATATACTGACCCATCATGGAATGATGAAATTATTGAGGATTTAGACGGAGCTGTTAAGATTACTCGTAAGAGTGGAAATGCAACAATTGAGGATGCGTCACCAGACCATTTGAAAGAAGTTGCTGAGGATTTACTTTCTCAAGGATTAGAAGTGACAGTCACTTTTAAAACGAAAGTACCGAAAGAATAAAATAAATTAAAAGACGCGCAAGCACTACCTTACTCGGTGGGATTATACCTTAACCGTGTAAGGTAGATTCTTGCGATATAGGAGATTTACACATGAGAAAAATGATACGATTTAAAAATCGAAAATTGGATGTTGTGGAAACTCTAGATGAAGCAGTTGAGTACATCCATCGAGAATTTGAGAGAGATGTCATCAAGATTAAAAAATATGTTGGTGTCCATCTTTGTCAAAGAACATTAGTACATTTAGGATTTGAATATGTTGACACCAAAGAGGGTAGTCGTGAATATCGTAAGTTCATGCACCATCGAAGCGATTTAATCAAGCGAGAACAATATTTAAAACTAATGTCAAAATATAAAATTAGTGGATGGATTCTTGTCCAAAGAGGTCGCTACGTGACAATCGATGGAAAGCCGATTGCGTCAAAAAATAAGAGTACGTTACTCAAACGTATTCATCAAGCACATGATTTAAAACGATATGGTGCTTTAGATGAGTTTACAGCAAATGCGATTTCACATCGAGATTTAGAAGTCCGTCCGATTTTCAAAGAAATTATAAAGTAATAATTAAGGAGTGATTTTCATTGGAACAAATGATAACATTTTCAACTCAAGAAAATTCAATCAAACCAATCATCGAGCATGACCGCTTGATGAGATTATACTCACACGAAGATGTTACCGTCTATCCAAACGAAGTCACAAACATCTCGACTGGAGTTACAATTAATCAATCAAGTGGAATGGTTGCTACGATTATGGGTTCTAGTGCGACATTTGACAATCGACTTTTAGTCCACAGTGGCGTGGTGTTCGACTCGACATTTGAGGTCGTACTGAAAGTATTCAATCCAAATCAATATCCAGTAACTTTAAAACGTGGAATAGAGGTTGTAGATGTTCTATTCAGTCAAGCAGTTGGTGTAAGCACCAATGAAGTGAAGACCGAGAACAACGGATTATTAGAAGTACTACAAACAAGTTTAGCTTCTGCTCATGTTGGATATGAGATGGATTCCGAATTCGACGAAGATAAGCGTATGAGTTTTGAGGACGCACTCGCTGAGTTCGTGACAAGATTAGTGAAAGCATTGAATGATGGTAGTAATTCATTGTACATCGATGCGAATGATTCATTATATGAATTCATTCAATCGACTTATGATGAGTTAATCACAACAAAAATTTTCGAGTATATTGAGAACACAGATTTAGGTGTTCTGTTAAAATTAAATTCTGAAAGTGAGGTCGTAGAGTGATTAATATTGCAGAAATGCCATATACACAACAGGTGCAAGCACGAGTTAAAACTCGTCCGAAAATTAAACAATTTAAAGAAACATATAAACCAGTGGATTTCTCGTACTTAAAAGACGCTGTTGAATCAACATACGACTTAGAGTGTATGATTGAGTTGTTCATGAACGCTATGATTAGTAAAAACAACTTCTCAATCGTGTTATTCGGTGACGAGCAATTCGCTGATGTTACTAGAGAACCAATTGAAAAACAAATTGATATGTTCATCAAAAAACCAGATACCATTCGCATGTTAAAGAAAATTGGTATCACAGACCCAGACAGTTTAGGTCGCAATGCTTATGTGTATAAAATGGGCAATGCCAACGATATGGCGGAATTTGAGTCCATGTTACGTACACAATTGTTATGTGAGACATTACCACATGATTTACCATATGCAAATAAATATAATTTTGCTGAATATCGTACATGGAATGGTGCTTCATATGACTTACCAGTATTAGTATTGACTTACTTGTGGGTGAAATTACATAAAGAGAAAACAAGACCGAGTGATATTCGTAAATTATCAAACTATGTTATTCGCTATAAAGGAAAACCACACAAGTTTCCAGAATACATCGAACGTTGTACGAAAGGTGTTATTAAAGCGACAGCGTATCGCTATTTCCGTAACTTGGCATTATACAAGGACGGTCACATTGACTGGGCGAAGCTTGCAAAGAAAGACACTGTCGATGAAGCTAGTGAAAACTTGACAACTCCGGGTCTTAAAAAAGAAATGGCGAAAGACGGAATGGACGTTATCATCGACGAATTAGTCGCTAGTGATGAACCACACGTATGGACAGAAGACGAAAAAGCACATCTAGTAGAATATAACTTCAATGACGTGCTTGCGACTCTTGTAAAAAGTCATAATAAATTCTTAAAGAGTCGTCTATTTATTCGAGATACAATTCGTGCAATGTATCCATATACAGCAGCTCGTGCGATGGATATGACAAAATTAACACGATACACTCCACGTGAGCGTGACGCAACAGCTGCTCAAATTGCTGGATGGGTGTTAATTGGGCCGAACAATGTAAAACCAGTAGACTATGATTTTGTAGACTTTGCATTTCCAGTACCAAATCCGGATAAACCGGTAGAAATGATGTGGGTAGATTTATGGGAATACATGTGTGCAAAAGAGGTTTATGTACCGAATAACTTAAAACAATTCTTCTCTCATTTTCGTGGTAAAGACACACAACAAATGAAAGATTTAAACAAGGTGTTGCGTTCACAACCAATCACGCACTCATCATTGATGAATGTACCATACATGCGAGATGGAAAAGCAACAAATAGCTTTGCTCGTGTGTCAACTGGTGGTGCTCACGGTGGTGTTATGGCAGGATTGAATGCAATGTCAGATGAAGCAATTCAGAAATGGATTGTGTCGGATACAGAAGTAAAAGGTCGTCAAAAACCAACTGTCGATGTCACAAACGTAATCCACTTGGACTGGTCTTCATTCTATCCAATGTTGATGTCTAAGATGCAAATGTTCTTAACAACGGAAGGATTTGACCGATTTACATCGATTGTGGAATATCGTATTGATATTAAAAATTCATTACCATTCGACAAATCTACATGGACAGTTGTTGACGTGGACAACTCGAATAAACAAGTTGGTTTCAAGTTCTTGCTGAATAACTCATCTGGTGCTGCGAATACGCATAACCAATATGCAATATTACCATTAGATAATAAAGCATTATCAATGCGTTTGATGGGGAATATGTTTATTTGGGCACTAGCTCAACGTTTAACACAAGCGGGTGCATTTATTCCATCAACAAACACGGATGGTATTTACATTTGCAACATCTCAATGGAAGATTGTGAACGAGTAGTACATGAGTACGTTCGTGACTATGGAATGGAAGTGGAACCAGAAACATTATCACGATTCATCAACCGTGATGCTTCAAACCGTGTTGAGTTCATTAATGGTAAACGTCAAATTGTAGGTGGAGATTTACGTCCGAGCCACCAATTAGCATATCCAGATGATGCGATTGGACAAAACATTACATATCCGTTAGTTGCTGGTAATGCAGCTCTTGAATATATGTCAAATAATGAAAATTGGTTGACTGAACCATATGATAGAAATGTTGTATTGGAACACATTAAGAGCGTTCGAGACAAAGGTGAATTGTTACCATTCTACCATGTATTCAGTGGTACAAAAGCTCGTGCATTAACGATTGATGGTCAACGTGCTCAAAAGGTAAACCGAGTGGTGTTAACACGAAATGGTAATACACTTGGAACGCAAAGTTTGAGTGAATTGAAGAAAGAACATCTGTTCGAGTTCATTATGCAATTAGATGCTGGAATTCAACCAAAGGATATGATTTTTGATGGTGTAGTAGCAAGATTTGAGACTGATACATTTGACTCAAATCGTATCTATGAGTTAAAAGATTTCGGATTTGCAAACAAACGTAAAGAGTTTAAAACATCTGTGTACACACATGTGGGTGTGTTGAAAGCATTTCCAACGCAAAAAGATTTATCGGATTACATGAAGATTTTAAATGCTAATCAAATTTGCTTGGTGGGAGAATCAATTGAAGATTTGATTCCAATTAAATTATGGAAAGATAGTGAAACCGTTACACATTATCCATCAAGAACTGGTGTCGTATTAAACACAGCGCAGGAATTACGTGAATTCGACATGAACGATTTAGACATTGATGCTTATGTTCGTTGGGCGGAACAACTTCTAAAACAATGGAAAGTGACAGCGAACTTAGTTGAAGTTGGACTAGTAGAATGCGACGATACTGTTATTCCAAAAGAAGTAAAAGTACGTGTAACGAAGAAATCTCGAGCGATTGAAGATATCTATGAATTATATAATATTGGAGTGTAGAGTATGGGAAAGATTAAATCGGTTAAAAAATTATGGATTGTAGCTGGTGTGGTTGTAGTGATTGCAGTCGTGCTTTCAGTAATTGGAATGCTCTATCATCAATACACAAGCACTGCGGAGTGGAAAAAGACGCAACAACCAGAGCTTGCGTCTCTGACTCCAGAACAACTATATCTTAGTGATGATGACCGAGAAAACATCGGTATTTATAATAACTATAAATCACAATTGTGGGACGATGAGAAACAAAATTTCAAATCAACAGATGAAGAACTTTTTGAGAACTTTGTTAATAGTTTCACAAAGATTGATAGCTTGAACCTAAGTGGAGTGAATGAACTATTCCACGACATCAAGGACATCCACGATTTGAGACTCCGAGTGGAGAAAGTACAAGCTGAGAAACCAGATGAGTACTTGAAAGTTATTGAGACTGTTATTAAAGATGAGTTTGATAAACTGAATGCACTTGCTCAAAACAATAGAGTAGCTAGAGCTGTTCAAGATGTATATAAAAAATTAGGTGAATACGCAACTTCTCATAATCAATTAGTGGAAATTTATGAAGCATTTGCGAATATTTTCACAATTGGAGACGATATTGAGGTCAAAAATAGTGCAACGACTGCGGATGCGACAGCTTTTACAACCGTGGCGTCCACGTTTGACAGAGCTGACTTAATCAGTCGCTTGCAATCGATTGTCAAAGAAGCTTCAAATACATTGGCTGACAATGCAAGTATTGTTGATATTCAACACAAGATTGATGAAACAAAAGAGTTGAAAGCTAAGTTTAATGTTTTGAAGAACGAAATTTCCGATAAGAAGAAAGCACTGGACTCTCAAATTATAGAGTATCCATCATTTGTTGGTAAGACAAAACAAGAAATCGAGAAATGGGCGAAAGAGAATAATATCAATATTCGTTATCGTCAATCATCTGGAGAGACGTCTGATAAAGTGAAAGCTCAACTACCAGCAACAACTACTTACAAACGTATCATGAAAGGTTCAACAATTGAAGTGGAACTTGAATTGAAACAAGTAGCTCCAACTACGGAGAATACAACGACGTCATCGTCAACAACTAGAAGAAATTCGAGGTGATAAGTCATGTTTGGAGAAATTTATGTTAGTGTCCGAAGATGGTTTCAACCATACTGGAATCCAAAACCGAAAATCACAAAAGTTAAACAGAAGAAAAAACAAGAATCTGATAGTACTACGACAGAACAAAACATTAAGATACTACGCTCCAAACATCGCTTAGAACGACTTTGGAATGGTGGTAAGACTCCAAGTGTTGGGAAATATTGGTTCTTCCATGATGTTTCTCATCATGAAGTTGGTGCGTATTTACCAAAAGATACAGCGTTTACGTTTACAGAAAGAAATGATAAAGAACGTTCCAAGTTAAAACCATTGATTTATCCACGAATCAATGTTGCGTATGACCGCACACACTTAATTCCGTTTGGATATCACGGGATTGAGAATAATAGTGCGTTAGTTATCGGTTGGTCGTCTAGTCACAATCGTAATGAACTACGTAACTTTGAGATTGAGATGAATAAAGAAAATAAAACAAGAGACTTAGTTTGGTTTACATATGTAACTAGAAAACCAGAATTTGGTATTTGGACGTATAAAGTATACGATGCAAATACTCGCAAACTAGTTGGTGAACTCACATTGAAATTGAAATGTGGTGACTGGACTTGGAAATAAGAGAAAAATACGTCAACTTGGTTAAAGAATATAACAAGTTGGCGTCTCGTTATAATCGATTACTACAAGCAACATCATTACACCCGGATGATATCACATATGAGCGATTTTGTAGAGAGCTACGCTATCCATATACATTTGCTAGCATGCCAAGTCGTAGTGGAATTTATGCGTATCACAACGTGAAAACTGGAGAGATTTATGTTGGACAGTCTGTGAACATGAAAACAAGATTGGCACAACACTTTAGAAATGGTGTGAAAAAGAAAACTGGACACGACGCTGAGTTTAAAAACACACGTGACTGGAAATATTATGTATTGGAATTCATTCCAAAAACAGATAAAGAAAAACTAAATGAACGTGAAGCTTACTGGATTTGTTTAGCAAGAGCTGCGGTAGCAAATAAGAAATTATTAGATGAAAAAGTTGCTAAAGAAGCACTAAAACGTGTGAAGAACGGTGAAGATTTCCATGATTTACAAATCGGTGTAGAACAGAAAGAACGTGGAACGTCCATTAATAAAACGAGAGGTAACAACATTAGACGATGAATAAAGAAGAAATTGCAGTAAATATAATTGAAGCTGACTTTGTTCGCAATCATAGATATTTTATCAATGTGCATGGTTCATCATTTTCCAAAAATGGAACACCAGACTTTATTTCACATGACAAAGGTGGTCGCATTCTTGGAATCGAAGTGAAAAGAATCGGTAAAATGCCAGAAGTGAACCAATGGGGTCATGGACTTGATATCGTTAAAAGTGGTGGTCGATTCATTGTGGCTTACGAAGATTTCGATTTAAAATTGGTAGATGATTGTAAATTACCAGTATTTGAGGTTTATCCGAGTGATGACGGTCTTGAGCAATATGATTTATTCGGACTACGACCATTTAATAAGACTACAGAAATCATTTACGTGAGAGGAGACGAGTAGTTGGATTTATATAAAGAATATTTAAACCATTATGAAATTACAACTGAACAAATCCAAGCTCACTTGAATGCTAAACTAAGACCAGCTACTGACTTGTCTGGGATTATTGAATTTGTAGAAGCATTACTTGATATGCAAAACAAAAAGATTATCATCCGTTCGGACTATGACCCAGACGGTATTTGTGCTGGTATTATCTTATATGTGAACTTGAAGATTTTAGGATATGATGTAGAAATTACATTCCCAAATGCACATGATGGATACGGATTGACTATGAAGAACGCACTAAACTTATTCGTAGACCACGGTGAGTTTGATGCTATTATCACAGCTGACTGCGGAATCGCAAATAGTGAGTCGATTTCGTTCGTACAAGAAAATGGAATTGACGTTCTAGTGTCAGACCACCATACTGGACAAATCGAGTTGCATCCATTTATGGCAAGAGCTGTTGTGAATCCGAATCGTGCTGACATGGTATGTAATTCAGAGTTTAAAGCGATTTCTGGTACATTTGTAGCATACAAGATTATGCAATTATTGCACAAGTATCATGACAACGGATTAGATGATAAATTTATGTCCAACTTTGAACCATTGGTGGTTATTTCAACAGTAACTGACGTCATGCCACACGTGGATGAAAATGCTTATTTATTACGTAAGTACAAGCATTTCACTGAAAGATACATTCCAAATATGCGAAAAGCATCATTGAACCGTGAATATCAAAACTATCTAAATGGACTAGAAGTAGTACTACGAAATATTGGTAAACTGAATGTCCACAATATTGGTTGGAAACTCGGTCCAGCATTGAACTCACCACGTCGTGTGACTGGTGAATCAAAACTTGGGTATGAGTTATTCATGCAAACGGGTACAGTAATGGCACAACAAGTGTACGATGAGATTTTAAAAATGAATGAAATTCGTAAAGAGATGACAGAGTATGTACTGAAAGTATTAGAACCAGAAGAAGTTACGGTTGTACCAGATATCAAATATGAAGGTATTGCTGGTCTAGTGTGTGCAAAAATGTGTGAAAGTCTGGATGTGCCGACAATTGTATTCAGTAACGATGGTGATTTGTGTCGTGGTAGTGCTCGTGCTCCACTTGGGTATAAGTTGTTAGAGTTGATTTCAGAGATGAAAGAAATTTTACCAGACGCAATTGTATCAGCTGGTGGACATGCAAGAGCTGCTGGTATTGCGATTAAATCTAAATACTTAGAACGGTTCAAGTTAGAGTGGGCGAAATTGGTTCGGTCAACCGAACGTGAGGAATTCACCGACTTCAAAGAACCGATGGACTTAGATGGATATATTGCGAGTGGTGAATTAACACTAAAAACAATTGAGTATGGTTTAGAAGATATCGATGAATTGTATCCATTCAATAAAACGATTCAAGAGCCAATATTTAAAGCACATGTGAACTTGGATGAACAAAAGTTTGTGCGTATGAAAGAACGACATTTGAAAGTATTCTTGACGAAAGACGTTAATGTTGTCGTATGGAATTATGCAAAACGGCCAACTGTAACGGAATTCGATGTTATTGGTGGACTAAAAGAAAACAATTACGGTGGAATCACCTATCAATTAGAAACATTCTTTAAATAATTTATTTTACAAAATACTTCTCTCTATGGTATAATCTTTATATATTAAGATTTAAATAGAGAGGAGTATTTTTGATATGGCAGGTACATATACATTTAAAGTAAATTCGTCAAGAAATAAATTAAATATAGAATTTGAAGTACAACCAATGATTAAAGTAGTAGACGCACGTTGTGACCTTGAGGGTTCAAGTGGAGACAATCGTGTTAGATTATCTTATGAAGCACATGCTAAGTTACGAAGTAAATTACAAATCGGTGATGAAGTTGGTTGGTTAGAGTATAATGTGAAGTTAACAGCATTCCACACATTGAAAAACATTGAATTTGGTAAACAATTACCGATTGGTAATCCACGAGTCGATAAGTTTGAAGTTGAGTTACTTGAAAGTTCATTTGAATACGTAACCGATTTGTTTGAACTTGTAGATGGTGGTGAGGACTTGTTAGTGGATGACACTCTATCTAGCATCTATGACCATAATTTATTTAATATTCTAATTAGCGAGGTAAAATAACATGGTAGCTTTAAAAACAAACAGACAAGCAATGTTCGTAAGAGTTGCGGATTTAATCAGTAAACAATTAGAACCAGTTTCACACACAATGTCAACGACTTGGTCTATTGTCGGAATGGAACAATTTGAGAATGGTTTCGATGCCACTATTTCAATCACACGTGTGACAAATTTAAGATTTTTTGCAGACTTTCCAGAAGAATTGGACTATTTATTCAAGAGAGTGAAAGATGGTTCTAGTAAAAAAGTACTGGACGAAGTTATCAGTAGTGGTAGGGTCGTCGGTGGATTAGCAAATGTTAGTGGAGCTGTGGGTCTCATTAAATTACATATTGTTGAATCACCACGTTTACGAAACCAATTTGTTGTGGAATCTGTTGAAACAAAAATGAATGACATTCATCGTTTACAAGTGACGACTCACAGCTATGGTCCCGGAACGGTTGGTAAAATCCACACTGATTTCAGTGTCGGAAATATTCTTTCTACACTAACTGAGTACTACTTGGAAGACATATCAAATGCATATAAAGATGTGTTCACTGAATCAAGATTCAAGGGTCAAAGTTTCTTATGTCATGGTAATATTCAATTAAATGCTAAAGTGAGAGAAGCTGCTTTGGATTATATCAAAAAATTTGATTCATGTTTGCACATGTTAGATGATATTGCAAGTAACTGTCGTCGATTGGTGGATGTAGTACCTACCAAGAAATTAAGTGAAGATGGTGAATCTGTGTCGTTGAATTCTCTTTCTGAGATGGTTGACAACATGTCTAAATCATTGGGTCGAATTGGAGACTTTACAGTGAATTCAGCAGAAGATGTTGTTCGTCGAATTGACCATAAGATGTTACAAAATGCACTTCGTCGTTCGCAAGTAAATGAATCCGTGGAAATTCAAGATGTAATCATTAGATTGCAAGCTAGAATGTCAGTTTATAAAGATGATGTTGAGTCCAATGGATTAAATGGTGGTCGTGAATCGAACGGATACGAACGACATGTACAATCATTACAATACGTTTATAGCTATATTGAAAATGATATTATTCCAGCAATTGAGGTCTTACAATGTGCTCTTAAATTATTATTGGTGGAAGACAGTGAGTAGGTGAATCTATGTTAGAAAATATTGATGAACGTATTGTAAAAAGCGTGATACTATCCTACTTGCACAAAATAATTCCAGACATGGGTGTTCTTGACTTGCAATTGTCAGTAGATGCTATTGTTGGAAATGATGTAGCGATTTCATTAGTTTATCCAAATGTCGAATTGAGAACAGATACTACATTTCCAGTACCGGATAAGGTGTGGGAGTGGTATTTCAAATATGATTCATATAATCGAGTTTGGTGGGAGAGAAAGCAATATCTAAGTACTGGTCTATTGCAACCAATCTCGTGGTGGAGTTGTAAATTTTCTTGTATGATTTCATTTGATGAAATAGATGGGAACTTTGTATCAACGTCTAATACACAATTTGCACCACTTGAATTGCTCAAGATGGAACGATATATGTGGTTACTGAAATGGAAACTCATGCAAATGCCAATGTTCGAGAAAGGGTACGACGGTAAAGCAATACCAGCAAACTTAATCGATTTCAATCCAGTGTTGTTGACAAATGATTTCAAACAAGATGCAAGAAACGCTAGTATACCAATTCGTTTGGAAACAAGTGGTAAGATTAAAATATTAGGAGAAAGTCTAAATCGACAGTTAGCGAAAGAACAGCGATTAGTGGAGCGTATTGACATGCGACGTGATGACCTTGAAGATTTGATGATTTCGATTGATGACAGTGGTCATCAAGTATTATATTCCATTCCAGACTTGGATGAATATTCAATGAAGTACACAATTGACTTTCTCGATGATTTAGGTGAGCTAGTTTCTAGTAACATTCAAAAATATGTGAAATCAATTGAGTACTCACCAGATTTATTGGAGAATGCTAAATTGGTTCGAGATGCTTGTACTAAGATACTATCTGGAATTCCAATATATCTACAAGCAATTAATGAATTCCATGAGAATCACACTAGACCGAGACTACTATTCTTCAAAGGTGCTCGACAAGAAGAAATTGATGCGTTTGAAGAACAAGTGAATGAATTCACAATTAAAATGAAATATTTATTAACATGTGTTGATAAATTGACAGGTCGTACCTAATTTGGGTACGACTTTTTTAGCGTAAAATCTATACATGACTAGCATTGCTGTGATATAATAAGAATATCAAATTAAATGAATTGTGAGGTGTCAAATTGAGTTCAAAAAATCCATATGGAATCATTGTTGCAAGAGCAATTGCGAAACGAAAACGAGAACGTGGATTGGAAAAAGCTGAGAAGAAAAAATCAAAGAAAAATGTAATACCAAAGAATAAACCAGTAATTGACGTGGACGTAATGTCAAATCCGAAGATTAAACCATACGATTATATCGACTGGTCAGACGCTTCGACGTCGAAGAATGGGACAGTCGTTGGTGAGCGTATGCGTGAGAGTCAAATGACATTGCTCAAAATGCCAACTGGTTCTGGCAAAACAGCTGTATCGGTTTATGCTCTTGGTGAGTTACAGAAAAAACATGGTAAACCATTATCATTTATTGTTATTGCTCCAAGTAAGACCGTCGAAGGTCTTGGGTGGCATAACACGATTGCTGCTTACAACAGAGCTTTTCCAGATAATCAACTAACTCCAAAAACCATTACAACTCCGGGTAAACTATCGAATATTATTGCTCATCCGAAATCACAACTTGAGATGATTAAGATGATTGGAAATAATGGATATATTATCATTGATGAGTTGCATTTGTATAAAAATCCAACGTCGAAACGTTCCAAGATGTTACACAAGCTAAACATGTTTCATAAGTTAGGTGTGACCGCAACACCATTGACAAATGACCGTGTGTTAGATATGTGTAGCTATTTAATTCTTGGTGGTTACTATTCCAGTAAGAACAACTTCGAAGATAAGTCTGGAATTAAATCATTCAAGAACGATTTTGGTGGTTATGGGATATATCTTTTTGATGGTAATGTGAACACATTTGCATGGCCGTATTACTTCCAAATGTTAGATGAGTTCAAAGAAATTCTTTATGCTCCAAGTGTGGATATTAAATCACTGGATATGCCAGATGTGGAGTCACACATTATTCAGCTAGAAGAAAACGAACAGATGTTGAGCGACTTAAAATCGCTTAAATATGCTCAACGCAAACGTATGTTCGATTCCATCACGGATTATCTTATCGCTGTTGCAAATCGTATCACACGTGATGAGAAAAGATTGGACAAACTCATCGACATTGTGAAGAAACATAAGCAACCACTAATTTTCTATCGCTACAACGACGCTCGTGACGCAGTGATTGAGAAATTAAACGAACATGGTATTTCACATCAGTTAATTTCTGGAAGCACGAACTTTGAAGAAATCGACCATTCATCTACAGCTCCAATTTTGATTCAGTATCAAGCTGGTGCTGCGAGTATTGAGTTGAAAAACTCTGATTGTACGATTTTCTATGAAAATCAAAGTTCACACATTTCTTTAATCCAAGGTCGTGGACGTAACGTACGACGTGCGATGGAAGCAGATTTAGTACATCACTATTATTTAATCAGTGACTGTGGTTTCGACCAAGAATTGTACGAACGAGTACATCGTGGAGAAGAACTAAGTAACGAAATCCTAGAAGAAATGGCAGAAGAATTTATTTAGAGGTGTAAAATGATTGAGATTATGAAAGAAATCACTTGGATGACACCAAGTAAAGTGTTGAGAACATCATTTGCTGTGATTACAACACTTATAGCTTCAACAATTATTATTGGTAGTTTGGACTTTATTTTCGGTCTAACTACAAAATTTATTATAGAAAGGTTTATGTGATATGACAAAACAAGAAAAAATTAAACAAATGAATCGTAGTGTATCTCGATTTAAGAAAAGTAAATATGAAATTCTAAAATTCAAACATACTAGAGCATCAGCTTTGGTTCAAGATTATAAAAATGAGTGGGAAACAGCATCAGCTAAAAACTGGTTATTTCGCAAGTATTACTTGATGCATTTACAAGAAGAAGTGGCGATGCATGTGTGGGGAATTCTACTTACAATTATATTAGCGATTGTAATGAGTCAGTTGCACTCTCAAATCATGGCAATCGAGATTTTGGCAAAATACGCAACGATTGTGGATGTCGCCATCACTTCATTAGTATTTTTACCATTAGCATTTGCTATTTATGTATTCTTCTCAGCTGAGAGTGAGTTTTTCTACTATGCTGGAAAAGCAATGGAAAGTGAACAAAGACATTACGAAGCACTTCGAGAAGAAGCGTTACGATTGAGAGGTGATAATAAATGAAACAATTGTTATCACCAAAAAACAATTTCGCAAGAAACATCAGTGATTTAATGCACGAGCATGATATGACAGATAAAGAAATTTCTCAAATATTAGAAATCCCAGTAGAGAAGTGGATTGAGAAAAAACAATTTAAAGAACCAGTGACTCTAGAGGAGTTAATGTTCATTTCAGCATGTTTTGACATTCCAGTAGACCATCTGTTTTTCACATGGCGAACTCAAGTGTCTAATCGCAAAATTCAAAATGCTTTTGAAAATAAAAACTGGTATCCAACGTTAAAAGTAGAGTTACATCAAGTTTTAGGTAATATCGCTACAACTAAATATGACAAAAACGAATTAAAAGAAATGAAATCTCTCATTGAACAACTATTAAAAATTTCACAAAAGAAGGGTGACAAATAAATGATTAAAGTATATAGTAAACCGAATTGCATGCAATGTGAATTCACAAAGAAATTCTTAAAAGAAAATGGACTACAATTTGAAGTGCGTGACGTATTTGAATCAGCGAAATTCAAAGAAGAAATTGTAGAACTTGGATTCACTTCGCTACCAGTCGTTGTAGCTGATGGTCATGAACCGTTCGCTGGATTCAGACCAGACGTGCTAGAGACATTATTACCATAAAAATTTAGAGACCTAGATTTCTAGGTCTTTTTATTTTGATGTACTGTAAATGTAAAGTTTACATTTACAGACTCTTTTATTTGCAAATTAAAGCACCTTAGAGACGTTTTACGATTCTAAGGTATAATCACTTTAGAATTGATTTAAAAGCTCGGAGATGTCGTCTGTGTGATTCTGAGACGATTCTAGAGTAAAAATAAAAAAGATACTCGACCGTGACCACTAAGTGCTAGGAATCAGCAATCAAAAGTCACGAATCAAGTATCTTATTTATTCTTGTATTTTTCATACAATGCTCTCATTTCGTTTGAAGATAACATATAGAAATCTGTGTCTTTCATGTCATTCATCACATGAATCTCACTACAGATTTGTAAGATATCTTCTTCACTCATTGTTTGAGACAACTCATGGAAGAATGATTTTGGTTCTAAATTGCGTACACACTTAGATGGTGACGCAAGCATTGTACGACGATTGTCGTATTTCGTTAAGTCATCGATACTCTCGCCATTCAAACACTCACGAATGTTACACTCTGTCAGTTTCAACGTACGTGGTCGCATGCGGTTTGGCGATGGATTGAAGTCGAATTTGAATTTTTCTAGATGTTTTGTCAATCTTGTGGCGAATGCTTTCGCTCGAAGTGGAGATGAACCCGGATTGTGGATTTTCAGATATTCACAATACATTGAGTAAACGAGTGAGTACACAATTAATTCTTGGTCGAAAAATCCAGAGTCTGTGATTTCACGTAAGAAAATATCCACATCATCACTTGTTTCTGCGATAAGAGCATCGTACTCTGATTTCAACTGCGATTCAATGTTTGAAAACTCAAGCTTTAAATCATCGACCGAATCGAATTGGAACTCGTGCACCAAAGCATTCAAGTGCGTTGCGTAAAACTCGTCCACACCGAAATCTTTGTATCCATCACCAACAAGTTCATCAACTGAGTAACTTGTCAAGTCTTTTATCTTATCACCAACAGAAAAGTCGTGTCGATGGTCGAACGTACCGAAGTCCACGATAATTAAACGTGAGTCAATTGCATTGTCACGACCCACGAAACGTGGAATGTCGTTTGTTGCTTGAAGTTTCACTCCTCGGTTGGAGATGACAACGTTCGATAGATATTTACGGTTTACAGAAATCGGATTCCCAGTTGTCAACGCTTTGAATCGAGACAGAGCTAAACCATTAAACTTGTAGTTCGTTGGTAACTCATGACCAACAATCAGTCGTGTTGTTGGACTAATCGTTACTAAAGCGTTGTCATCTACGAGCTGGTCCATTGAGAATGTTTGATACACGTCTTTACCAGTAACACCAATTGCCATGTTCATGTAAGTTGATTTACCATTACCACCAGTACCAACAAATAACATGTATCGATTTCCACCGTATCCAATGTGACTTGCTAAGTGCAAGAATTTAAGTGCGTTCTTTCTATCTGGATTACCTTGAGACCAAGTTTCGAACATCAATTCTCGTGCTTGATAGTACGGATTTTTCACATCAATTGGCTTTGATAAGTCTACGTCGATTGTCTGTTTGAAATACAAATCAGCTCCCACATCAACATATTGATTCTTAAACAAGTCATAAACACCATGTGTTGTCTTAATGAGATTTGATGGAGCTTCTCTCATCACTTGTGTATATCCATTGACATGAGCAATTGCTGCAAAGTCAGTACCAAATAAAAACTTATCGTCAATTAAGATGTCCATTCCAGCTAAGTCGCCAGCTTCCGCACATAGAAGTTTAAAGTAGTTTAAGTCTGTTTGGAATGTCTGTTTATCGTAATCTGGAATGAGATACATCGTCTCACCATTTGACATGTTCACTCGATATACTTCTGCTACTCTAAGAACACACTTTACAAGTGTTGCTTGAGCAAGTTCTCGTCTACCAGTTGCTCGTCTTTTTTCATCAATCGCTTCTACCACATCTGACATAAAATCTTTTTTAGATGTGTATTTCAAGACTACAACCCTCCACCTGTAACTAATAAAATCAAATCAATTAATTTCATATCTAATGCTCTAGCTAGCAAGTCAATATGTCTTAGATTAAGCACATCTTGTGCTTGGATGCACTCACTCTCAATGTGAGAAATTCGTGGTTGCTTCCAATGAAGAATCTCAGCTAGTTGTACTTGTGTTAATCCTAAATGTAATCGTAATTGTTTTAATGTAATCAATACATCTCACCTCACATATAATTATTTTGATATAACTATTTTAATACAGAATCACCACCATGTACAGACATGGAATGAATTTTGTTGAAAATAATTTTAAAGATTGACATTGGAGCATTTATCGTGATATAATATATTATATTACTTAAAGAAAGGTGAGATTTACAAATGAAAAAGAAAGCATTTCGTACAGCAAGCGGACTAGCTTTAGCAACTGTACTTGTTCAATCTGTTCAACCAGTATTGGCGGCAGAAGAAGTTACTTACGACAAGACAGTGAATGTTAAATCGGAAAAATTGGATAATGTAGTGAAAGAAGCTAAGGAGAACGGTTTTACAGTGAATTCTACTAAAGAATCACGTGTTGCCAAATCGCAAGAAGAATTCGATAAACTTCAAGAAGAAGCTAAGTCTGAATTAGATGGTCTAGCTACTAAGTATGAGAAATATGTAACCGCTATCAAGGATTACAAAGAAAAAGTTAAAAAAGCAGTAGAAAATGTGAAATCAGAAGAAGATGAAATTAAAGCTAAATTCCCACTTCTAATGGAAAAAGATGGAGTTCGAGTATACGGTCGTTTCGATGAAACAAAACGTGGGTCACAAGAATATTACGAAGATGTTCATGTATTCACTGACGATGAATCAACTACAACATTGAAAGATGGTCTTGGAACTCACAGTGATTCGACATTTGAGGTTTTAAGTGGAGATACACAAGCTACTATCACTGGAAGTGCTGTTTATCATGATTTATCTAATGACACGACAAATCCAACTGGTGCTAAAGTGAAAATCACACACGTTGGTGACACAATTGATGGTAAAAGAGTAGACATGATTGCGGAAGTGACACACTTTGATTTCCAAGGTAATGATATTTCATTACTGAATCAAGTAAATGATATCTTACACAAAGAACACAAAGGTAACGGGTATGTTACATTAGTTAACTGGTTGAATAGCGGTAGCGGTGAGTTAGGTGTGTATAGTGCATTAACTAAAGGTACTGAGATTAAATTCAAATTAGTAGACGAAGATGGTAATGAAGTAAATCCAGTTTATGCATTGGTTCATACAGACATTGACTACGGTCAAGGTGTGTCAGTTACTAGCGATGGTAAAATTGGTGATATCGTACCAGAAAACAGTGTACGTAAACATACATTTGAAATTGATGGTCGTTCATATTCAGATATGTACTCAGATATGGGTGAGAATAAAAATATCAACGACAAAAATGATGTTAGCTCATTGAATGATGCATCTTCAATTCCAAACGGTTCATACGTGTCAATCGTTAAGGGTTCAACATTCACTTGGAGACATAATGGATGGCGTGGAGCTTACAACGTAGATGGGTCACCAAAAGACGGTACAGCTTTTGATGAGGAAACATTATCTACAGCTAGAGTAAATCCGCAATTTACAGCACATATGTATGCTGATTTACTTGGTCGTGGTGGTAAAGTCACACTTCATACTCCAGAAATTCCAACTGAACCGGCAGTGGATAAGGAATTCGATGTGAAAGATATCGATGTATCACTACAATTACCAACAACTACTTATGTAGATGAGAGTGGAAAAGAATTATCTCCACCAGAGAAAGGTGAAAAAGATAAGAAAGCTATTCCGGGATATACATTTGTTCGTACTAACAAGAAAGAGAATGGAGACATTGAACATGTCTACAAGAAAAACCCAAATCATACTACGTACGTAGATGAAAGCGGTAAGACATTACTACCTTCAAAAGAAGGAATTTTCGATAAAGAAGAAATTCCATCTTACGAGTATGTTCGTACCGAGACTCGTAAAAATGGTGATGTCGAACACGTTTATAAACAAATTAAACACGCCACAACTTACGTTGATGTAAATGGTAAAGTGTTACTACCACCAAAAGAAGGTATTCACGAGAAAGAGACAATCACTGGTTATGAATTTGTTCGCACAGACAATAAACCAAATGGAGACGTGGAACACGTTTACAAACAAGTATCTAAAATCACTACTTATGTAGATGAGAATGGTAAAGAATTACTTCCTAAGAAAGAAGGAATTCAAGAGAAAGAAAAAATCAATGGATACGAGTTCGTGAAAACAATAACCAAAGAAAATGGTGATGTTGAGCATGTGTACAAGAAACTCGTTGAAAAGAAATTACCAAAAACAAGCGTTGGAATCGCAAGCATTCTAACTGGAGTAGCTAGTCTATTCGGAATCGGAGCTTACGTCTCTCGCAAGAAATCTAAATAATAACTAGAGAGTGACTTTAATGTAAAGTCACTCTTTTTCTTATCATAGTCTGTACATGGTCACTAGAATCATGGTATAATATAAGAAAGTGAGGTGACACCATGGAAACATTACGTGAGAAAGCAACTTACTCGAACATTGTCGACAAAGAGGACGTCAAAGAAGTCTACAAGCATTTCAACATTGTGGAAGACCCACGTGGGTTCAACAATCACGAACAGGTCGATAAGTTTATTGCAGAAAGTCTTAGAGAGAACGTGAAATAATTCACAAACTAAATCAGTCATACAATCGTTGATAACAAAATTGGGGGATACCCACATTGAAACTCAACGATTGTATGACTGATTTTTGTGTGTACTTAAAATTTTACATCCTAATTCTCATGTGCTATAATAAATGTATCATAAAAGTTAAGGAGAAAATAGCTATGTTAATTTTAAGAAATGAACAAGACTTACCAGTATCAATTAGACATGTATCACATTTAATCACAAATGCGCAAGTTGACATTCGTGTCGCAATCATGGAAGACACTACAGTGCCAAGTCGTATTCGCACAGCATTTAGCGAAACTGCGTTAGTACATCAAGGTCTAGCAAACAAATTACATAAGATTGGAGAGCTTGACTCGTTCAATATCAATACGTATCGTAAACGTATTTTGATATTAGAGCAAATGTACCAAGAAGGTCATCACAATCTTATTAGAATTGCTAATGATAAATTACCAAAAAATAGCGAACTTCGTGATACATTATTACCACTTTTAATCAAAGAAGCAGAACGTCAATGGTTCGATGAGATTCAAGTATCTTCGTCTTATCGTATGGAACGCATTCAAGCATTGCTAGATGCTAAATCATTATCGCAAGTGACTTCAATTTTACCAATCGACGGATGGACTCCATATGATTTTGTAAAAGAAGCACTACAAGATATTCGATTTGGTTCTGTTTTAGTAACTGAGTACAATAAAGTACCAACAAAAGAAACTTCTTTTGAAAAGTTCATCGACATGAATGAAAAAACATTTATGGAAATGCTTAAGTTACGTGTCATTCATGAAATGACTGAGATTTTTGTACCAGTGATGAAAGCAGAATATCATAAGTTATTCGTACCAAACGATGACGTTGAGATTTTAAATGCAAACTGTCCAGAAATCATCAAAGCTGCAGCTAGTCGTGGTGCTGGAGCAAAACTCATCAAAGAATTCTTCGAATCGGAAGTAAATCGAGTTCGTGAGTACTTAGAGCAACAATAATGCAAAAGACCGCATTTAAGTCAACGAGTCGTTGATTGTCATGCGGTCTAATTGTTATTATTTGTAAGTATATGTTAAGTCAAAGTTGACTTCAACAACGTATTTGGTGTCTGTGCTCTCACCACGCCAGTTCTGGTATCTAGATGTTACTTTTTTAACGATTACTTTATTAATCTTAACTTCTCTATTTGACATCGCAATTTGATACACTGACATCGTAGGTGGTTCGTTGTATGTGATTTCGATTGGACTTGTTAAGTCGAATGACATATCATTTGTGTATAGTTTTTTAACAGTTTTTAGTCGTTGGAATTCATATTTAGTATCGTCAGTCAGTTTTCGCACTTCGATATTATCCAACCACACATCTTGGTCATTTTGTTTATCATAAACTACAACTTCTTCCGATGATACGATAGTAACAGTCGGGTTTAACTCATTGTGAATCAACTGTACACCAACACAAAACACAGTAATTAGTAAAAATGTTGCAATAAATTTATGCTTCTTGAATTGCCAAATCGAAATCATTCCGATTATTACAAGAGCGATATACGTAAAACTTCCAAATGTATTAGTAAATAATTGTGTCATCGACGACACCTCCGTTTCAATTTGTTAATATCATTATAACACATTTTGAAATAAAGTACATACCTAAAATGAAAGGACGAAAAATGATGGAAAAACAAGTTTTAATCAGATTTAGTTTTGAAGAAACCATAATTGATGACGGAAATGCAAATGTGTTTCCCGGAGTTGAATTGGATGTAGAAAAAAATGATTCAATTTATGAAATCGTACAAAATGGATTAAATAATCCACAAACATATAAAGAGTTGTTACAAAAAGTTGTAAAACACAATGTAAAACGCTTTGAGAAGCGTATCGAACCAATCTTAGCAGAAGATTTGAATATTTATGATGTGTCAATCGTAGACGTTGAGATTCTTGATAATTGCGGATTCGGAGTAACATATCGTAGTAAAGTCGATGAGCACGAGCACGGAGAACGCTTTGCGTTCTGGTCAGACGCCATCGAAGTCCAAATTCCATGCAAATTTTTAGACGACCGTTTAACTGGTGATGATATTGTCATGTCACTGATGGATGTCATGCTTGAAGTGACATTCAAATAAAAAGAAGACTAGAGAATTTCTCTAGTCTTTTTGTTTTGCTTTATTTTTCGTCCAACAAGCTTGTGAAACTGTTCACAGATATTCCAAATGATGAGAAATCGATTGAGTTCGCTTCTTTTTGGTTCACAATTGGAATTCCAGTAATCTTAGAAAATTCTACTAAGTCAAGCATAGAGCTTGCTTTACGTAAAACTAACGCAGATACTTGTGATTGGTTCACTTCATCTGGTACACGACCACCTAACTTGAAGTTTGTTAAGATAAGCAAATCATTCATGTATGTACCGAATGCAAATCCATTTGCAGCATCAATGTGGTGCTTAGATGAAAAAATGACTTCTTTCGGTTCAATTGCTACATTCGAATTTCTTAAATCCGGGATGTTCGTCGTTCCAATAAACAGTGTTACATCACAATCTTTGTTGCTATATGGATTAATTGAGTACGTATGAGCAACATCGTCATTCACTAACATCATCTCAGCTGCCATACCAGCACTGTTCGTACAAGTCATGTCACCACTGTACTTAATGTCATATTGATTTGAATGACTGTAGTACCCGATGTGTTCTCTATCGAATGTATCCACGTGTAAGTCCATGTCAGTATTTTTCGTCCAATACATACCAATTTTACATGGTTTTGGAGCACGTATCACAGTGTACATTGGATATTGACCAATGAAATTCTTCACAGATGTTGGCATTGCGATTGTAATATTTTCTTTCTCGACGTCTGGTAAGTAAATCGTTACATCTTTGTCCTTGTAGCGACGAGCAAGCTCGTTGTTGATTTTCGTCAATTCCATCAACACTCGTGCGTTATCTGCATTCTCACCCACATTGGCTTTGATGAATGCACGACCATTACGTACACGATAAATCTGAGCGTCACCATCTTCAATTAATAACTTCTCACGTAAGTAGTTTGAAATTTTAATCAGTTGATAGATGTCCACTTTCGTATAATCTGTATCTTTTTCAAGAACAGTTGTAGACGCATGGTTAATACGAACTTTATCCGATAGACGTTTCATTCCGTTGACGATTGGACGTAATTCTGGAATATATTTACGTAACATTAACCAAACTCGACGATTCGGTCTGAAATGTAGAGCGAGACTCTCAAGCGAACCACAGTTCGCTAAATAGTCGTTCACTAACTTCACGATTTTAGAACGTCGACTTGAATTTAATCGTAAACGAAAATTGAAATCGTCTAATTCTTCATCTGATTTGATGAGCATAGATTTGTCAGTAATAGCGTAATACAACTGTGTCGCGAATAATTGAGCATTATCCACAGCACGATTTTTGCGTGTGTTTAACACAATCGCTAACTCTCTGTTTGCGATAAGTCTTGTGTTTACACCGTAATGTTCCAAAGCATCAGCTAATTGCTCAACGTCATCACTTGGAACAGCTAACGATTGTTCGATAAGTTGTTGCAATGCGTCACGAATCTCATCTTTCGTAGATACTTGAATAATTGTTTTTAGTTCGCTTGTGAAAGAATTCACAACATCCGACAGTACATCGTTTGGAATATGTTGTGTTTCATAATGATAATCACGGTCGAGTAAAAACTCACCAATTGTCAATTGTAGTCGTTCTTGCATTGAAGCATAAAATGTTGAGTTCGCTGCTTGCATGTCGAATCCGTATAATTTATCTAAAATATTGAATGTCTCAGCGTCCACGTTTGTGAATGGTTGCACAAGAACACCACGATTTAATAGTTTTAGACCATTATGTTCACGAACTTGCGACAATGCAACATTATCCAACTCAATTTGTTTTAAGTATTTTGCTGTAATATAATTTAAGCTCATGTTTACTCCCCTTCTGTTTTAAAAATTTTATGTATAAAGAAAAAACACACCATCGCTAGTTGTAATAAATATCCCAAATCTTTAACTAAGGAACAACTTTCTGCGTCGAGTGTGTCGGTTTAAAGTTACTAGACGTAAATAAACTCAAATGCTAAGTAGAAATGTAGGAACGCCTTATTGCAACTATGTATTTATTATAACACGTTTTTAAGTCCGTGTATAGACCTAAATTGAAAAAATTTTTCAAACACGTGCACGAAACAACGCACCTCAGAGTTGAATGCGATAAAAATAAACAAATTTAGGAGATGTTTTGGTATTAGAGGTGCGTTGTTTCGTGCACGTGTTTGGTTAATAATTTCTTGCAAATTCTATCATGTTATAAAAGTCTATAGCGACTTGTTTTGATTCCTCAATTGTCAAGCGGTTGTACTCACTGTTCACGCCAGTATATAGAATCATGTCTATATATCCACGATATCCACTCTCAAGTTCGATTTCAAACCACACGTTTTTCGGTAGTTCGTAAACTCGAATTGATGATGCGTCAATGCGAATGCGGTCAGTCCAAGCTCGGAATTGAATTGATGTTGAGCATTCTTGTTGGTCAAAAACACCACTACCACCAACATCACAACGACTATCGATGTCCTTGTTGTATTCGAAGGATACATGAGCTGGTATATCTTTGTTTGCACACTCGAATTGTAAGTCAGTAATTTTGATTGGAGCGACAAATGATTTTCCCATATGTGCGATTTCAATTCGTAATACTGTATTCATGATAAATGATAGAAAATCGATTTCGGATTCAATCGCTTCCAAACGATTTGTGAATTTATCTACAAAAATACCAGTAGACAACTTGGACGAATTCTCATCTGCAATAATAACTGATTCGTCTTGTAGACTTATGACACGTAAGTTGACAGCTCGACTATTACCGTTATTCTTGATGCAATAATCTAGTGTTAGTTGCTTTTTATTCAGTTTTTCTTCTAATTTTTGGATTTTATCTTCCAATGATTTATTGGATAGAAAACTCCAATTTTCGGTTGTTGCCGTCGTTTCACCTACTTTCATGAAATGTATCAATCATCGATACATTTTCAATTGCTTACTGTTGTAGCATCATTTTATAAACATTAACATAGTTTTTAATAATGTTTCTTGCTTTTCTAATGTTGTCTTCCCTTAAATCATCAAAATGTTTTCCAACTACAATGTCAATATCGAACTCGAATGTTGACAATGAATAGTTGTTAAAGCTTACTTGCTCACCACGTGGTAATATTTCTAAATTAACATCTTTGTGAATTCCATTCAAATCCAATGAATATGTCACTACTTCTAAACCACCCACATATAAATTCACATCCACACCTTTCGTTTCCGAATCGATGGTAAATGAACATTCCCCAATCTTGTTGTAATACTCATCTTCAATGTCTCCAGTGATACGAATTTGGTTTGAAATCTCACTTGATAAAGTCATGTTCGTGAAGTTAATCCACTTCTTCTTACTTACACCATCGAAAGATTTTATTACGAAAGACATCAGCTTAATAGCGTTGAATAATTCATAAAATGTAACAGCAAACCCAGTTGATAAATCATCATGTAGTCCATCGTCTACCACACTAAACTCTTTATCATAGAATATTGACACGTCATGATTTTCACTAAAAATCTCAAAATGAAACACGTGTGTTTCATCCTCATAGTTACTTGGAACGACCCTTAATTTTAAATCACGTCCAGATAGCATTGTTTTAATGTCTTTAAATTTCTGCAATAAATCTGCATCTAATAACTCAATTAGTTCAGTCTCATTCATCAAGTATCACCTTCTCCAATCATTTTTCAATCTTATAATTTTTCCAAATATCGAATCGTTTCGTGAAAGTATTTTGCTAAATCGCTTGCACTATCAATCGTTAGACGTTCATATTCTTTAGTTAGTGTTCCACTAACAGTCAATGTGTCGAAACCATCGATGGCGTCGAAATTCAATCTCAATTCGAGTTCTTCCGGTAAGTCTGAAATATCAACTGATGTAGTCTCTGTGTCCAAATCCTCGATGCAAAAAATCAATTCCACAGAGTTGTTCGATTTACAGTAATTGAACACTCCACCACTGAAAGCGTACAGACCTCGTTCAAACTCAAATATTACTTCACCGTCGTCGGTTTTACGACTACACTTAAATATCAAGTTTCCAACTAGTAAATATTCATCCAATTCTTTCATCTTAGAAACAGATTCCATCACGAATGCTAAAAACTCGACACGATTTGCGATGATACGTAGTCGATTTTTCATTTTATTTTCAAATGATTTTGTATCAGTATTGATTAACTCATCGTCAACTATAAAAATATCATTATCGCAATTACTAACGACTTTCATCGTCGCATTACAACGTTTAGTGTCGTCCATTGAAAAATCAAGATGTAATCCATGATTTGATAATGTTGCGTTTACTACCATAATATCATTAATGAGTTCGGTGTTTGTGACCCATGGACAATTTTCGATAATCATATCTTACTACCACCATTTCTTATATTATTTTAATTTATTCAAGTAATTTATCATTTCATTAAAGTCTTCCACTAAAGCGTATTTGTCACTATTTGCAAGACTCTCATAAGTCTTGCGCAATGTTCCATTGATAGTAGACTTAATAAAACCGTTGTTGTTGTAGACATTAATTTCCAATGATAAATCATGTGGTAAATCCGAGATGTCCAATAACGATGGACATTCGATTGCAATACCATGACTACCAACTACAACGCTAACACCGTCAATGTCTTGATTGTGTTTGAAATGTCCATTACCTTCGATGCCAGAATCTTTACTGAAATTAAAGTCTACATCAGCATCATCACAGTCATAGTGACAAACAAATCGTAACCCGTAGAATAGCAAACGTTCATCTAAATTTTTGAGCTTTAGAATCGAATCGTGCACGAATGCAATGAACTCAACTCGTTTTGCAATAATTTGTAGTCTAGTTTTTAGCTTATCAGACCATAATAACAGATGAGTGTGAATAAATCCTGAGTCTTTAATTGTAATAGTACTATCTATCTTACTAACAACTTTTAGCGCCACAATCGATTCACTAACGTCACTAGTGTACCAATTAAGTGCCAATCCGTAATTTGATAACTTATTATCTAAATTGACAATATCGTCCATTAATGCTCTATCATCCACCCAATCCCAGTTTTTAGCAATCATCTTATATCACCATTTCTTTTAATTATTTTACATTTTCTTCGATATATTTCTTGAACTCCTTGGTTGGAGCATAGAACAAAATTCCGATAAATCCAGATGGAACAATAAATGTTGGTTCACCAACAATCAAACCGTTATCGAACAACAATTTTGCGTAGTCCATCTCATCCGTTCGGATTTGAATAAATTCATCCCCATTCGTATCAGACTTAGTCACATCACCGTGATTTGTCGTGATAACTGCTGGAAATTCATCATTTGGTTCGCCCATCAAAATTGCGATAAAATCACTCGTAGTATATCGTGAAAATGTAAAGTTATATTTTTCACCTCGGAATTCGACATTTTCTAATTTCATAATCATAATCTCCAATTATTTATTGTTATTTTATCATTATATTAAAATCGACGTTCGATGCTACTTAAGTTGGTGCAACAACTTAAGATTTTCGTTGTATTAGTTATGCGTCGCAAAACTATCTCCAACAAAAAGGGTTTCTAATTTTCTTCTTCAATGATTTTTACTTTATGCATAAAACATCGAACGCCGATTTTAATATAATGATTGTGTGAGTAATTCTCTCGCTACATTGAAGTGAGCGACATTAACAAATAAATAGTCTCGGTTTTAGTGGAGTATAACCAAAAATAGTTGTCTAAGCTATCTTATTGTCTATCTCGATTGTAGAACAACAACATGCCGCCCACTTCAATATAACGAGTGTCTTCTCATCACATTTATTAGTATATCACATTTTCAATTTGAGTACAGACCTAAATTGAAAAAATTAAAAATCTTTCGATTTATGTTTTTGTTTACGATTGTACGTCTTTTTAGATGGTTTTACATGTCCACCTTTTCGTCTAAGGTGTAATAATAGTTGCAACTCATTGTTAGTATATTTAATTTTTCTACTTGGTTTGAATTTCATGTTTTACACCTCGCTTGTATTACGTGCGATATTACCGCAACGTTGTTGTTTTCCAGTCGCACGATTTATCTAAATCTCGCAACAATCAACAACACCAAAGAACCACAAATCACCGTGGAAATAACAACTATGAATCCAATTTTCAACAGTTCAACGATACCATAATGTTTAAAGAACTCTCGATTGTATTCGATAATGTTAACAAGAGTTTCTCTTTCGTCTCCAGTGATTGCTGACAGAATAATTGCTACAAACGAAATCGTAATAATTGGTATAACAAGAACTATGATGCAAACAGCTGCTAACATGTTAAGTGACATATTAACAAATTGATTAAGTTCCATGAATCTCACTCCTTACTGAAAAGATGTTAAAACAAATGGTAACAATGCAATCATCCAACATAGTGAGCAAATTGCTACCACAATCAAAAATTGACGTGTTTGTTTCGGTGGTAATTCTAGAATCGTCTGTTTAATGACATCTTCGAAATTGTCGTCACTGGAATGACGTTCGCTCAAATAAACTGCAAATGAAACAAACACTCCAAACGTAGTCAGACTTACAGCTAAACTACAAGCAGTTGCGTAAATGATTTGAATGATGATGTGTTGTTGACTAATCATGAAAAACATTTTGTCACCTCATTTTAGAAAATTTTCATCTTCAAAATCTCAGACCAACACTGTGTGAACTCAAAAAAAAAAAATACAACAGCTCGCCAGTTGTTAAATCTAAGATGGAGTAATCGTCATCTTCCCAGAATTTAAGTTTGTCTGTAGTCACGTTGAAACAAATTCGAGCAAAATCATCTTGTGACATTTTCACTTTTTCTCGTAACTCTTTAATTTTCACAGCATTGTCTAATATTTTATTCAATTCACTATCAAAATTACATGTAAACATATTCAACAACTCCTTACATTTTATCTCTACAAAATAAGTATAACATAGTTCTCGTTCGAGTACAGACCTAAATTTCATGGCAGATTGTGAAATCTTTCACTAATTCTATGGTCTAAAAGCGTTTAGTAACATGTTGGCAACATCATCGCCAACGAAGAATAGTACAATTGCAGCTAACATCACAGCTCCAAAAATTTTCAACTGATTCTTTACTCCAGCTGTTCTAAGCATTGCATAAGAACCAATAATGCCTAATATGTAAGAAACCACTTCTAACTGATTTGTAAAAATACTCATTTATAATCAACTCCTTTTTTTTTTTTAAGATTGTGAAAAGCTTCACCAAGTTTAATTAATCCCAAAAACACGACCTATAAGTATAAACAATAAACAAACAAGTCCAGTCCAACCAATATATCCTTTCTATCATGTAGTCTACGGAGATAGAATAAACACTTCACAATAAGCACAGTAAGACAAAATAGTAGCAATCACGTATTGAATTATGAATGTCATCACATATTTAGTAGTTAATTGATTCTCCTTCCATCTGTCATACATGTCATAAATTCCACATACTGGTATCGCTACCATGAAAAATAGCAATATGTATGGTGTAAACATCTTCGCTAAAATCACAAACTCCATCAAATCAATCCTCCAAATTTAAAATACTCACACGTAATGTGTAACTAAATAATTCCATGCAAAGATGACTATTCCGACGCACACCAATTGAAAGATACGACCTATTAAATTGTCAATTTTAGCTTCTTCGTCTGGATTGTCGGTAAATTCAAGTCTCAAATGTAGTTCCATTATCATAATTGATATAATTGCACTAGCAATTACAATCAAACAACCAGTTCCAGCTACGTATTTTATGGATTCTTGAAATCCAGTTAATTCATTCATGTTCCCACTCCAATCTTAAAAACAACACTACGTAGCTCACACGAACCTAACAAAGTGTTACCTCTTCTGTAATAATAAATATTGATTACATGATTTTATATTTATTGTCATATATGTAAATGCATTCAATGTAAAATATAAATCAACTTTATTTTTATATGAGAATGTAAATGTTTCGCAACCGTTCCACCACATCATCAAATTTATTATCGATTTTATCATCAATATCGTTCAATTTATTTAAAATATTATTCAATTTCACCTCGATGTTGACAATCCGATTTTCAAGTTCATTCATCTTATCATCTACTGAATTGATATCGACTCGTTCAACTGCCACAGTTTTTGATTCTTCCACCACATTAAATGGTATCGGACTAAACTTATCTGACATTTCATTCACTCTCCATTTCATTTACCAAATTTTTACATATAATTCTTTGATTTTATCTACATGATAACCAAAACATAATTTACCACCATTCACCATTCGTTCGTAGTAAGCGATGAAAATTCTCAATTCTTCTTTTGTCACTTCTTCATCATAGTATGCTCCACCTAAATCCCACCATTCCATGTGAGATGGTAAAAACACAGCTGGAAAACTATCTCCGACTGTATCTTCAATGTACCAAATTTTATTCGTTTCATCCAGTGCAATGTTCACGAAATTGTCAAAATTGTATTTGTTGAACGATGCTCGTAATTCATCTCCGAACTTGTCAGTCCAGCCGCATACGAAATTAAAAGCACCATCTGGACAATGTTTCGTGTATAGTTCTGAGAACTTGATTAAATCTTTCTTCTCGGTCAATGTCATTCCACGTCCAAATAAATTCTCATTCATGTCCATGATGACATCGTATACAACATCTCGAAGTTGTCCACGCACGTAATTATGCCGAATCTGTTCTCCCGTCTTCAATTCCACCAAGTAATCTAAATCAATTGCCACATTATCACCTCGCTATAATACGCTTATTTTAATTTTCTCAATATCGTCGGTGTTGAAACCAAAACATAAATTCTCACCGTAAAGTACATTATCCCAGAACTTAATGAAATTCATCAATTCTTCTTTCGATAAGTAATCTTGGTCGTTCGACTCTAAATACCAAGTATCTCGATGAACACTTGTGAAAATCGGATGAAATTCTTCGAATACAGCTGGTCTTACGGAATCGATACATACACCATTCTCAACCATCTTCTTAAATTCTTCATAGTCACCCAAGTACCCTAAATTGAAAGCTTGTTCTTCCAACAACAACTCGTCACCGTCATCATAGACAACTATAATTTGCTCATCAATAAACCGGTCGCAATACGCACGACAAAAGTCCTTGATTTCTTGCTTGTCAGTGATTTCTTTCGTAAATACGTATGCCACTTCATCTGGATATAATTCACGAAGAATCTCAACAACTCCGTCACGAAAATCTCCACAAATAAGACCTTCTTCATAAGTTGCTCCGTCATTGAATGTCAACTCATAATTTAATCGAATTCCCATTATTTCACCTCACTGTCTTCAAGACTCAATTCATGTTTCAACTCTTTTATCTCTTTTTCTAATTCAGCAATTTGTAAATCTTTCACTTTCAACATTTCCATAAGAAGTACTCGTTCTTGATAGTATGACATCACTTCACCAACAAGCTTGTCCACAGCTTCGTATAAACTTGGTACGTCGTTTTTCATCTCATCTTGAAATGTTTGGTTGATGTCCTCACCGTGTTTCGGTTTAAACTTAGATTCAATTGCAGTATTTACAACATATTCGTACTCTCGTTCCATTTTATATCATCTCCACTTAGTTTGTTTCAATTACAATATAATTATATCACATTCTCTATTTGAGTATAGACTCAAACGTAAGAAATTTCCGAAAATACTTGTGATTATTTTCACAATTAAATGCATTAAAAAACCATGTGAGAATCCCCAAACTCACATGGTCTAAAACAATCCGTCACCATGTAGCTAACACATAGCGACCGTCTTTGAAAGGAGGTCTAGCACATCTGACCTAATGTAAAAATCAGACTAGCTAATTTCAGTGTTTCAAACACCTATGCACGTAGATGGACTCGAACCACCGAACTCGAAAGAGAGCTGATTTACAGTCAGCTGTCGTTGCCGCTTGACTATACGTGCGTTTAGAAAATGGAGAGTATGAGACTCGAACTCATGCGTCGCCTTTCAGCGACCTAGCGGTTTAGCAAACCGCCCCCTTCACCAACTTGGGTAACTCTCCGAATTAAAATGAGATTTTGAAAAATGAGTGTCAAAATCTCATAACTCGAATGTGACTTATCACTCGTTCATCACAATCGGTACGTGCATTGCGCTGCACCGATGCTAGTTGATGGAATCGAACCACCGACGTCTCGATTACAAGTCGAGCATTCTACCAACTGAATTAAACTAGCAAAACATGTAATTAGTTGACAATTCAATGCTAGTACATACTTGGAACTGGTGGCGAACCTTTCAGCTACACTAATTACATTATCAAGCACTTAGTTGCCACCCACAACTTCGCTTGATTTTGAGACCTACTATGTGTGACTTGACGGAACGTATCCACTTCAAATCTAATCCCGGTATTTGCGGTCCCAGAAAAACAGTTCTTTATTCGGTGTAACCGTTACTGAAAACTTACAGAAAGTCATAAACTTTCAAGTTCCATTCTTGCTTCATCGAGTATGCTTTCGTGTTAGATAACTCTAAATACTACTCGCAAGTTCTTGTACTCTCTACAAGCGTAAATTCCCGTCTAACGCACGGTACTAAATTTGTTTGTCATTGTTACATATAAAACTTGGTTTTCGTCTTATACTTGGATGATTTAACTTTTATAAGTTAAATCATGTTTATAACTTTGTATAATCTAGTGTCAACTGTTAGAAACCCACTAGACAACCACCGACGAAAAAGATGCTTGCAAATCGCACCATAACACCATCTATCCCGTAGCATTCATTTTTTATTTTCCGACGCTAATGCTGAACGTCTTGTGTTACAGAAACAAGCCGACCAGGACTCGAACCCAGACCTTCGGTTTTGGAGACCGATGTGCTACCATTGACACTATCAACTTATAAATATGCGATTTTAACTCGACGAAGTCGAGCGAGTAACCGCAAACTCAGTCCCGATGGATGCAAGCGTGAATCCATCCATCTTAATTCTTCATTATTATTTTCCGACGCAAAAGAGAAACGTCTTTGATTCACGCAATTGCGAGAGTGGGACTCGAACCCACGACCTTCGGCTTATGAGACCGACAATCTGACCGCTGATATATCTCGCATTCAAAAGCTCACGAAAGTGAGCTATAATTTTAATGATTTGTAATTACAGAACCATTAGATTGGACTTCCACCCATCCATGTTTTAAACGAGCTTCTGCTTCTTTCATTTTAATGAGATTGTCAGTCACAGAGTTTGATAACACTTGGTTCGCTTCTGCTTCCGCTTTAGCTTGAATTAATAATGTTTCAGCTTCAACTTGAGCTTGAACTTTCTTCGTCTCAGCTTCCACACGAGCTTTTTCTTGCTCTTGTTTCGCTGTATCGATTTCTTTTTGTTTTACAGATTCGTTACGAATCGCTGATTCAATTTCATCACCCGCATCTTGGTCTGTAATTGTGAATGATACGAATTCTAAGTTGTATTTTTCAAAAGTTTTCTTTAACGCTTCATCAATCGCATTATACACTTCTGTACGTTTAGCACCTAAAACATCATAAATGTCATAGTTACCAGTGACTGATTCAATCGCACGTTGTACAGCTGGTGAAACAACACTTTCGTTCACATTCTCTAATGTAGTATAGTTTGCAAATACAGTCATCGCCTTATCTTTGTCAACTTTGTACTTAACATCGATGTCTGTGTTCAACCATTGACCGTCTTTCGTTTGTGTGGTAATTTTCGTCATTGTTTTAGACTGTACAGATGTTGACAATTTGTAAACTTTATCAACAAATGGAATCACTATATGATAACCAGTCGGTAATGTGGTATCCTTGACTCCACTGAACGCATTTACTTGTACACCCACAGTATTTACTGGAATATAAACAAGTAACGTAAATCGAGCAATCACTAATAACACAATTGTAACAATCGCTAGAAATCCACGATAGAATCCTCTATAAAATGTACCGTTTTCATCCGTAAAAAACTTTTTCATCATCTTTCCTCCGTAAAATTAATTACCCAAAAATACGTTGTGTTGCGTTACTCCACAACAACCGACACGCACCGATGTGTCTGTTCTTCCAATGCGATTTGTACCGTCTTTTCCACACCAGAAACGTTCGCTTGGTCGCCAGTCAACGGTCAACTAGTCCGCACCAAGCTGGTGATTTAAAACACCAACAATTCTGTCTTGTTCAACGGACATCCAGAACCCCTCGGATGATGAGGTGACATTGTGCACATGTCGTGTTCTATGTAACCGTCTACTAACAGATTTCAATATGTTGGTTATGGAAAATGTCAGAATCGAACTGACGACCGTTACTGAAAACTTACAAAAAGTTATTCACTTTTATGTTTCATTTCTGCTTCATTGAGTATGATTTCATATTTAAGTTTGCTTAAATATTACTCACAAGTTCTAGTACTCTCCACAGACGTAAATTCCCGTCTAACGCACGGTACATATCTGTGATAACATAAAAATGTTATTCCACAAATTAAAAATATTTTGCACAAATGTGCAATACGGAATGCAAGATTCGAACTTGCGACCCCTTGTATCCAAAACAAGTACTCTACCAAACTGAGCTAATTCCGTGTAATATAATCACTGTTTTTCCACCGTAGCACTTAAGGTGTGCTCAACCCGCGTAACCAGCGACTGGCCGCTCTATTCTCCTATCATGTGTACACAACAGTGATAATATCGACGCTTGGGAGTCTACTCCGTGATTAGTTCGGTGTATCCCCAATACATCTAACTCTAGAGTCGCTTCGATTGTTTTGCAAGAACAATCTTTGCAATCATCAGCGAAACCCGAACATCTTGCAACTGTTCGTTTCCGATACTTCGTTATGGACTCGAACCATAGACCTCTCCATTATCGGTGGAGTGCTCTACCAACTGAGCTACCGAAGTGAAATAACCATTACCATGGATGGTCAATAACCCGTACGGGATTCGAACTCGTGTTACCGCCTTGAAAGGACGATGTCTTAACCCCTCGACCAACGGGTCATGAAGTGCGAAAAGCGGATAGCGAGATTCGAACTCGCCAGAATGGTTTGGAAGACCATCGTTTTACCAAATAAACTATATCCGCAATAAATTGAATAGTCTTAATAATCAACCATTCAACCTCTTTTCTACTTGTTATATAGTACTACATTTGTAGCATGCGTGAAGTATGTACCTTTTCCGTCTTTGAACGTCACACGAATGCTATCAGTTTTTTCCTCACGTGCCCATTCTTTGACTTGACCGTCAATGATTTTTCCATCTGGAAGTCTAATTTGCGCATACTCGAATGTTTACGTTAAACCTAGAATATCTTTATTACCACATGCTGTAAGCATTGGTACTACCAATAAAGTAGATAATAATAAGAGTTGTTTTGCCCTTTTCATATAAGTTCCGTTACTGGAAACTTATAAAAAGTTATAAAACTTTTATGTTCCATTCTTACTTCATCGAGTATGCTTTCGTATTAGATAACTCTAAATACTAATCACAAGTTCTTGTACTCTCCATAAGCGTAAATTCCCGATTAACGCTCGGTACTAAATTTTATTTCTTATTATTTTACATAAAACTTGGTTTTCGTTTTATATTTAGATGATTTAAATTTATAAAAGCCAACTCATACTTATAACGTTTTATAAGTTAATCGTAACAGTTGACAGCTCCTTAGTTTCGTTTTATTTTCCGTAACGAAACGAATTTTGCAATTACTTGCAAAAATATGGACAGAGAGACTTGAACTCTCACGCTCTAATGAGCACTAGATTTTAAGTCTAGTGTGTCTGCCGATTCCACCATGCCCACGTAATAGAAAGACGATAGTTGGATTTGAACCAACGAGTCGTAGGGTTGCAGCCTACTGCCTTAAACCACTTGGCTATATCGCCAATTTTGAAAAATGGACTTTGTAGGAGTCGAACCTACGACCGCTCGGTTATGAGCCGAGTGCTCTAACCAATTGAGCTAAAAGTCCTCGATTAATGGATTGAGATGGAATCGAACCACCGACACTGGGGACTTCACTCCCATGCTCTGCCAACTGAGCTACCAATCCTAAAAAGTAGGGTGATTAGTGGGACTTGAACCCACAACGACCTAGATTCACAGTCTAGTGTGTCTACCAATTCCACCATAACCACCATGGTTTTATGGATTGTAATGGTCTCGAACCATCGACCCACGGATTAAAAGTCCGTTGCTCTACCAACTGAGCTAACAATCCAATAAGGACAGTGTAGGAGTCGAATCTATGATTTAAGTTTCGTAGACTTACGTTTTTTCCACTAAACTAACCGTCCATTATGAAATTAACAGATTGCGTAGGAATCGAACCCACAACGACGAGTTAGAAGCTCGTTATTTTCTCCATTTAAACTAGCAATCTATTTTAACATTAAAATGTGATAGGTTGGTCTCGAACCAACTTCCCTAGAAGTAACGTTAACTCTCCTTACTGCATCAACCTACAAATGCTTCTACCAGCACTATACACCGTACGGGATTTGAACCCGTGCTACAGCTGTGAAAGAGCTGTGACCTAACCGCTAGTCGAACGATGTGAAATTTTACGGTCCCAACGGGAATTGAACCCGTGACTCTGGTTTGACAGAACAGTATGATAACCACTTCACCATGAGACCAAATTAATATTTAAAATGCAGATGGAGAGACTCGAACTCTCACGCCAATGGCACTAGATTCTAAGTCTAGCGTGTCTGCCAATTCCACCACATCCACTAAATTAAAAGGTGCTATGGGACTTGAACCCACTTAGACGGTTGTGTTAAGCACTTACACCACGAGTCAATAAGTTGACCCGACTGGACTCCAACCAGCATCTCTCTCGTCATGTTTTTCCAATCAAACAGCACCTCAACACGTATGCATCCGTGTTTGTTGTACAATACGAACTTTAGGACTTGAACCTACGACATCCGGCTTGTAAAACCGACGCTCTCCCAACTGAGCTAAATTCGTATAAACTGACTCTGCAAGATTCGAACTTGCGACAGCTCGGTTAACAGCCGAGAGTTCTACCACTGAACTAAGAGTCATGAAATTGAGACGAGTGGACTCGAACCACTGCTACATAGATTCAAAGTCTATTGCCTTACCAACTTGGCTACATCTCATTAATTAGTGAGAATTACCTTTATCGAAACAGTGACGATTTAAGCATTCTCACAACCACATGGTTTTACATCCTTGAACTACTTTATACAGCAAGGCTTAAAGGACAGAGTGGGATTCGAACCCACGGACGACCTCACGACCGCCTTCGGTTTTCAAGACCGATGTATTAAGCCACTCTACCATCTGTCCAAAAGGAGGGCGTCCCACTGGCAAAAGATAGGACGCAGATGTCAAAAACCCGACACATCTAGTCGGAAGTGATTCGCAAAAAAGGGTAAAATCGAATCAACATAATTATCATAACACAGATTGCGATTTCTGTCAACCCATTGAGAACATTTTTTTTTTTAATCTAAAAATTCCTTCACAATTTCTCTAGTTTCTTTAAATTCTGGATATTTACCCGGAGCAGTTTCTTGAACCAATGGAATTAAATTACTTAATGCTTCCACGTAGTTTGACTGAAATTCTAAGTCATTAATCCAATTGTCACGTCGTGTGTATGTTTTGTTCAATACCTCTTTCAATGTCTCACTCAACTCACGTACATTATCTCTATTTAACATTTCATACACATACGCCATCGCAAACGCAGCGTCACTTGTATTACCATTCACAGTTTCAATGAACCATCCATGACGCCATCTAACATAGTCAGTTAATTCATCAATCACTCGTTCTCTGAAATCATTCAATTCCACAGTTTGTGGCTCTAACTTTGTTTTGTAAGATTTCAATTCATTTAACTCATGATGAACTCCCCATGACATGACAGCTAGTACGACGATAAATCCTAGTAAGTATCCTAAAATCACTGTATAATCCACCCAATTAGTAAATGCGTTTACAATTGTAAACAATCCTAAAATTAATATATACGATACTCGATAGCTTGCTGAAATAGAAATACCTTCTTGAATCTTTTCGTAATATCCACGTCTTTGTCTATCTAACATGTAAAATCTAGCTTTATGGTACTCCCAATCATAAATAGAAGCTTGACGTGCTGTTTCTACCGCTGATTGAATACAAAATGTGTGGATTAACACCATCAATCCATAATTTTTAACCAAATTTACAAAATTATCTAGATTGGCAATCGCAAATCCCAATATTAATAGCCAAATACCTATTGGTACATGAAACTTCAATGCAATTCTAAATGAGACTTTAGACTCACGTGTTCCAAATTTTTCTTCAAATAAATCCACTTCTTTTTGTGTTGGTTGTGACTCTAGCATTTTTAAAAAATCCTCCTGTTCAATTGTGCCACCTTGATGTACCACTGTAAGTGGTCTGTGTGGTAGCTCAAATCTTCATTTTCTAAAATATAATTTAATAGACGTTCTCGATAATCCTCAAGTGTTTCATCTTCTTCTAACATTAAAATTAGACCTACCAAATGTCCAACCAAGTCTACATTAGTCATTCCATCACGAACATGAACGTCCTTCAAGCTTTCAAAAGCAAACTTGATAGCTCTAGTACACTCTGGTTTACGGAAATGATTATCAGTGAATGGATGTACTCTACCATCCTCAAACTGAGCATTAGATGCTTGCCAAAACTGTAAAACTTGCAACGTATAATGATAAGTATCACTATCATCAAATCGAACTCCGTTAATGTATCCCTCAAATTTCCAATTGGAGTCATGTGTTAACTTACCCATTCAAATACTTCCTTTCCAACTACCAAGCACTCAATGCATCATCCATCTTTTTAGCTTTGTGTAATAATTTCATTGTAGTTTTCAATGCTTCATCATAATTTTTTGCGAAGCCATGAATCATGTACTCCACGTCTGGCATAAATTTAATACAAACACGACCTTTAATTTTAATAATATAATCGTACTCATGGTCACTTGTTTTGCTAATATGAATAACATGCTTTATCAAGTCACGGTCATATGTTCCCCTTGACATACCATTGTGGATTTCTAGTGACAATAACTTCTCAATTGCATCTGTCAAACTTAAGTCAAGTACACTAGAAAATCGATGTCCCATTTTCATCAATCTGACAACATCTGATTCATTTAAGTATTCCACCATTTCTTTACGTTTCATTTTAAATATACATCTCCTTTAAATTTCATTACAACATTAGTATATCACATTTCCAATTTGAGTACAGACCTAAAGTAAAATTAAAAAGCGTTGAGTTTAGAACTCAACGCTATCATCATATTCATCATTACTAAATGCTAAAATCCACTCCCCATATGTTCCAAAGAACATTAATAGTACAATTCTCCAACGTAATGACTTGTGGAATCGTTTTCCTAGTCGGTTTGCTAACCCACATGCATAGTAGATGTTCACAAATGGAATTAATAACAAGAAGAAGTACAATCCTGACCCATACAATTCTTTTGTCAAAACGTATGTTGAGTAGAACGGAATTATACCCCTCCATCCTTCATAACCCATCTTCTCGAATAATTTCCAACTTGCGATAAATGATACAATCACTGTCATCATCGCAATTACAAATAACATCAAGTACATCAGTACAACTAATCCAACAAATTCTTCTGATACAATATAATGTGTACCTACTCTAGCCGCCATTAAATTTAACATACTAATCCACCTCACCATTTAATTTTTGATAATCTTCCAACATAAATTTGTATTGATTATCCTTAAGAATACGTACAGTAATTTCTAAGTTTGCAAACTCATATACATATCCGAAATCACTCGACAATGTTGAAACACCTACAAGTTCAGCACGCTCTAGTTGATAAACACATTGTTGCAAAAAATCAACTGGTAAATCCTCACTATTACTAATACGAACTGTAATACTTGTATGACGAATCGGTTTACGAGCATGATTCAACACCATAGATAATTGTCCATCGTTTGATGAATTTGTAATTCGCAATAACTGATTGTAATTAATCATACCACGTAAAAAGAATGATTCTTCTTCATCCTTATACTCTAAGTCATACTTCGACTCATTCGGATAGTACACTTCAACATTATCACGATGATATTCATTTGCACAATACAAATGCTCACCCACTTTAGTGAACTCTTTATCGTATAACTCATTGCGAATACGGTTATATTCATGCCCTATTTGACCATAACGATATAATACTATCAACCAAGTAACAAATGTAAATAGTCCTAGAGTTCCTATTACAGTTTGATTTTCCCACTGACCGAATAAATATGCTAAACCAAACATGATTGCTGGAATTACAAGTCCTGCAAGTACTAACACCATCTTAGTTCCTAATTGCCAATCAGCGAGTGCACCTACAATAATCCATTCATCAATCTCATCTGATTTATTAGTTCGAATTTGTCCCAGCGTTCGTTGAGCCTGTTCATGAATGTTACCAATCACAACATCTTTATCACTTCTAAAAACCATAAGTCAACCTCCTCTCCAGTGTTATCTTACATACACATCCAAGTGATTTCCGTATGTACCACGGTCATAAATCTTACCCTTGTAACCAAATGGTGTATCATACACAGTTCCTTTAGGAGCACTTCCTGCTAGCACAATATATCCGTCACCATCAGAAACGAATCCATCAGCGTTAACATGTCGACCCGGAATACTTAATCCTCCACCCGGTAATACACTTTGTGAGTAGTAAGTAAACTTGTATCCACCACTGTAAATTACACCATCAAACATGAATTGTGCTAATGTGATTTTAGAACCACTATTGCTCACCGATGAATTAGAGTATGATTGCTGAACTTGGGATTGTTCCGTAGCTTGCGACTGTGCTTGTTGTTTAGCTTTTTCTTTCGCAATACGTTCTTGCTCTGCTTTCTTAGCCTTCGCTTCTTCCTCAGCTTTTTCTTTAGCAATACGTTCTTCTTCTGCTTTCTTGGCTTTTTCTTCTTCATCACGTTTTTGCTGAATACGGTCAATTTCAATTTTTGCATATTTTCCGTATATTGATTGAACTTCTTCTGTAGTTGTTGCCTTACTCAACCCATCAATTCCTTCTTCAATCTCATTTTCTTTAAGACTCGATTGTCGTAATTGATGCATGTAGTAAGATTTCAATTGTTCCTTGCTAATCTCAGCTCGAAGTAACTCGACCCTTGGAAATACTTGAACCACTTCCACATTGTTGGACGGTTGTAGTCCATTAATTCCTAAAATCGCCGCCATCACAGACGTGATTGTTAATTGTTTTAACATGTCTCACCATACCTTTCTTTCTATTTTTCTATTATAGCACAGTATTAATTTTTAGTAAAGACCTATGTTTCAATTTTAGGTCTGTACTCACTTTACGATTATGTTATAATGAAATTACAATTAAATAAACGAGGTGAAAGAAATGAGTGTATCAATTGTCGGAATGAAATTCCGTCCAAATATTGAATTAGTTGATGAATTCAACTGGACAATTCTCAAAGATGAAGGTGGTATCGTGATTTCTGAAATCCCAGCTCGTCTGGTACCAGAACCAACTAATCCATACGACCCGAATGCAATTGCATGCTTTATTGGTGAATTCTTACTTGGATATGTACCAATGTCTGCTAAAATGCAATTATCGGAAGAAGTTGTTGGTAAAGTGACTCGAATTCACTTACCAAAAAGTCAATCACCAGCTCAAGATAAATATACTTTTGAGCAAAGATACTAAAAGAAAAGAGAAGTCTTACAATTAGACTTCTCTTTTTGTTTTATCTATTCTCAGTTGATGTTGTTGTATTTACGTAAACGTCATCTGGTATCACAGTGTTAGACGAACCAACACCACCAGTTATCATTTGATTATAAACTTTCTTATCCTCATTTGATAATTCTTCTTTCCACTTAACAGCTTCATTGTATTCTTTCATCTTAGTATCCACTCTTGTCTTATCATACGGTTTCAACTTAAGTTTAGAATCTCCATATAGAGAATCGAACGTATGTTCGTTATTTGAAAGATATAATGATTTCAAGCTGTAATCTGGTTCTTGATATGTCACGGTTGGATAATACTGTGCTGATAAACCAGAACCATTCTGAACTACATTCTCTGGTATAGACCACTCGCTAGTGTCACGACCACTTGCAAAAGTACGCATGATTTGTTTCACTAAAGCATGACGAGTGTCAGCATTGTCCCACACATGGTTTTCTTCTGGAATATCATACCCTGACCAAATTGCAGTCGTAATCGATTTCGTAGTTGCTGCAATCCAAACGTCCGAAGCAGCATGGTCTGGCATCCATTTTGCATAAGCAACCGTCCCAGTCTTCATCGCCACAGCCATTTCTGGAATCTCAGCTCCTTGTGCTGAATACTTCGGTACACCTTCCAGAATTTTTAGTAAGATATAAGCAGTTGATGGTAACATTGCTTGAGTTCGTTCAAACTTAATCTCTTTCTTAGAACCATCGCTAAATCCAAGCGCAGTCACATATTGTGCTTGTTGATACGAACCGTATCGTGCAAGTGCTGCGTAACCGCTTGCTAAATCAGCAGTTGACATATCCAATCCTAGTGCGTCAGAACCACCGTATGAGTCTTTCACATCTAAATCCTTCATTTTTGACATGAATTTTTTAGCTAATCTTGAACCAACGTGCTCATCCAACAATCTATTCGCAGTTGTATTTAAAGATAATCTCAATGCAGTTTGGATGTCAGTCATTCCATATACCGACCCACCATAATTATACGCTACTGAATTAGTTCCCGGATATTGATAAGCTGCTCCAGAAATTTTTGTTTGTGTACCATATCCAAGATACTCGATTGCTGGTGCATAATCTAATAATGGTTTAATAGATGAACCAGTTGAACGATTTTGTTGAATGGCACGATTCAAGCTCATCGGTTCGTTTTGGTAACGACCACCCACTTGTGCAATGACATGTCCAGTTTCATTATCAATTACTGTAGCAGCAACTTGTTGTTCATCTGTTCTCAAATCTGGTGCATTGTCTACAATAGATTGAAGTTTATCAGTTGCATCCTTATCTAACGTAGTATAAATTTGCAATGGTGTTTTTTCGATATCGTATCCTAGTTGTTTTACTTGTTTTAACGCAGCTGTGATGTGAGCTGAGTACTTCGTCATCGACTCTAGTACAACTTCATCACGCCAGAATCGTTTCTTCAATCCGTCAGTTACTGGAATTTTGTTAATTCTATCCATTTGCTCTTGTGTCATTTTACCATGTTTAACCGCTGATAATAGCACCTCGTATCGGCGTTCATCCACAGCTTCTGGATTATCGTATAAATTATACGTAGATGGTGCTTGTCCTAGTCCTGCTATAATTGCAAGTTTCGACAAGTCCTCATCGCTCCCACCATTTAACTCTGAAATCGGTTTCCCAAAGTAAGTCAATGAAATAGTGTTTACTCCAAATGAACGCTCACCTAATTCAATACTATTCACATACCATTCAAAAATTTGTTCCTTTGAATAATTCGCTTCTAGTTGCATTGCTAACCAAATTTCTTTAATTTTACGTGTGACGGTTCTGTCTTTAGCATCCTGTGAGAAAACTTGGTTTTTAATTAGTTGTTGTGTTAACGTAGAACCACCACGAGAACTTCCACTCTTAAACACTTTCTCCTTAATCGTTGTTCGAACCGCATTCAGCGTACCTTTGATTGAAAAACCACCGTGCTCGAAGTAATCATTATCCTCCACAGCTGTCAGCAAGTTTACATAATCTTGTGGAATATCCTTGTACTGAATATAATCTCGTCTTCGTTCTGTATCTGACCATATTAGACTTCCGTCACTTGCATACATATTTGAATTTCCTTTAATCTCGAATTTAGTGACATCCACTTTTGGTACAGATTGTAATGTATTATAAATATATCCCAATCCAACCAACCCAGCTATGCCAAAAGCGACTACTGTAAAAATCAGTAATCGCTTGAACCATTTGCCCATAAATCCGAGAATCTTTTTAAATTTTGGTTGTCCTTTTGATTGTAACATAGTTCCTCCTGTATTATTAAGGTACTAATTGTACCCCATCTAAATCAATGTAATTTGTCATCAAACCGTACTCAATTTGTTCTACGTCTCTATGAAGACAACGACGTAAGTCCTCGCTCACATTTGCTTTAAAATACATGTCTTCTTTATTTATAACATCCAACGCAATGATTGTTTCAATAGCGTTTGACGCAGTGTCAATTTCAACACTATGAACTTTAACCTTAATATTCACTCGGATTGGTTCATATCCATTGTAGTCATATCGGTAGAATCCATAAACTGAATCCTCATCCGACATTGAGATATTTTCTAAACAAAATCCCAATTGTTGTTTTACACCTTCTAAATCAACTGCTACTTTCGAACTTGATTTCAACATCGTTTCCACTTCACTTTCTAAACAATTTCTAAATCATAGAACCAAACGTTTTCCGCATGATATGACATGTTAATGATAGATATACTATCTCGTAAATGCGCTAATTCTTCATCGTCAAGAATGTCCGAAAATGAATCCAACAGTGCCTTTGAGTCCACCACGTCATAATAGACCGTGTATCCGATATGGATTTCATTGCTGCAACCACTAGCTCCGTCGAATGAAAATTCAATCCTGAATGGTATCACTACATTCTCGTAAACATCTCCATCATGAATCCAATTACCAGAAAACGTTTTATCTCCAGTTTTCTCAATGTTTGTTAACTCAAGTCGTAATTCTTCTTTAATTAGATACAAATTCACTGGTAATTTCAAATCTTCATGCTCCATACTAAACTACCTCACTCCATACTAAACTACCTCACTCCATAATAAACTGACTTGTACATTGAAATGCGATAACGGAATTTTAAATTTTCAATTTGATTAAACGTTTCTCGTAATCGTTCCAATGTAGTCTCATCCAACAACTCATCATTATCATGCTTGTTGACGACCTTAAACGTGATAATGTAATCGACGTTCAATCCGTCGACTTCCACGTCAGTAACTGACGAATCAAGTTCAATCTCCACCCCATCTGGTAAAAATTCCGTATCCGTCCAATATCCGCAAACATAGTCATCATCAATCCATAAATCGTGCATATGTTCTTCTAAAATATTTTGTAAGTCAATAACTAACAATGTTAGTTTAGCTGGTCGCCTAACGTTTGCGCACATAATCGACACCACCTATATTAACATTTTGTCCTATTGTCACTTCACTCTTAAATTGCACCTTGCTCCGAATAATCGTACTTTCAATTTTACCAAACAATAACTCACATTTAGATTCATCACTCAATGCGTCAATTACATCACTCTTGTTCACAACATTACATCTAATTTCAAGTTCTACGACCAAATCATTCAACTCAACAGATGGTATTCTAACAGCTCGTAATTGAATCAACATTTGTCCCACTGGTTGTACATAACCATCAATAATTGGATAGCACATAATCTGGTCTCCGTTGTAAAAGTGTACATCTCGAACATAATCTGATAAAGCATCTTCTATTGTCGATTCTAACAGTGTAACACTTACATTATTCACCATATGAATACACCTTCTCTCTTAATCTTACAAACCTACATCAATAAATTCTGTTAATTGTGCATCACTAGCACTAATGATACGTGTTGAAATAACATTCAAACCTTGCACATTCATTTCTGAAACTAAGACAGAACCATCTGAAAATACTTTTTCAACAAATGACACGTGACCGTAAGTTGGGTCTGAACCAGCTACACCTTGACTAAACACAGCAATTGTTCCAGTTTTAGGTGTGTGCGATACACTATATCCCATGCTGCGAGCACTGTTAGACCACATGTATGCATGTCCCATTGATGGAGACGGAATTGGTTTACCTAATTGAGCTACACGATTGTACACATAGTACGTGCAATTGCCCCAAGCACCACCGTTGATTGCTGCTACGAAATTTGGGTCGATTGGAGCGAAATCCACGGTTGTGATTTGACGATTTCGAGCAGCTTCTTTTGCAACAGCTTCCTTCTTCGCCTGCTCTTCCGCTTCCTTCTTTGCTCTTTCTTCTGCTTCCTTCTTTGCTTTTTCGTCAGCAATTCTCTTAGCTTCCCTAGACTTTTCTACTAAACTTGTGAAAGTCTTAGTAAACTCATCTTTATCAAATGCTTGATTTTCGCTCACAATTGACTTCACATCGTCATCTGTAATACTCTCCATTACTTTACCATATCGTGAAAGTACATTTACATAAACATCTTTAGCATCATCGATATCTGAATTAGCAACATCTAATTGTCGTTTTAAATCATCTACATTATTAGACGTGTTAATCTTAGTACTATTATTAGTAGTAGAATTATACACCAACGGCATTGAACTTACAGTCCCTGTTACACTACCAATATTGATAGTTGTTGGTTTCACTGAAGAATCTTCGGCATTCGAATCCAATTCATCTAATTTTTTCTGAATCTTGTCTCGTTTCTCCACTAAACCTTTATAATAGTTAGAAGCTTCTTTTAAATCTTCTTTTAACTGTTTCACACTCGTAGCTTCCGATGTTTTATAAATAGATACTACTTCAATTGTACTATCTTCTAAAATTACATCTTCCTGTCCATGTACAACATTTGTGGATAGAATTCCCATCAAAACCATGCTACACAGACTGATTCTTTTTAATTTCATTATATCACCTCGTCTATCTAGCATAGCATACATGGTTCGTGTAGTCAAGTGATGAGCACCAATTTCAATATTACGTTCATGTTACAATTAACTATTTCTTGATTCCAATGTTGAATACAGATGAATAATTAAACAAATGACCATAGCAATCTTTAATTTTAAAATCACATTTAACCAACGCACTGTCAATTGAATCTAGCACCTCGTCTAAGTTATCGTAATTATGTGATAGTGTAATCTCCACATTGAACATCCCACAATCATAGTAACAAGATGTCTCTGTAATATTACGATTAACAAATATTTCTGTAAAGTCTTTTAAAATATCATACGTGTACTCATCTTCTAAAACATCGACCTTGATTGTTGCTGCATATGATAATCCATCACTATAGAAACCTTTATCATTTTCACGTATATTCTGTACGTAATCAGATGCAAATCGAGCATATTGTCTATATAAATCCACGTTGTCTACTTTATATCTGATGGTCATGTACAAATCACTCCTATCTTAACATGTCAATCCTATAATATACATCGTCACAGATACTATAATCTTCCTCAATAGATAAATCCTGAGCAAAAACATATAATTTCACTAGACGTGAAAACTCTGGTTTGGTTACTCCATCCTTGAACATGTCACCTTGAAGATTAAATACAGTGACATCAATATCCACATCAAAATCACTTGTTGATAAGTTGAATGATACTCTGTCACCCAATATGTCCAATCCTTCTTGAATGGAATCCACAATCTCGTTCAATACATCATCACTTTTGACAAACTCGATTAGTTCTGGATTATAACCCTCAAACCGACTACAATGTTTTTCTAAAACATCTATTGTTTTCTCATGAGCATTACTTTTTTCAATTATAAATTTTGTACTCATCTAAATACACCTCGACTCATTATTTACAAACATCTTCTTTATTGATTGCATAGTGCTTACTACCAATAATTACTCTACCTAGTACAGTATCTTCGACGAAGTAGAATGTAATATCAAACGCTTCCCAACCCCAAACAATACGAGCATACGTTGCATAATCATTCTCCTTAGACACAAGAATAGATTTGTCGTCAGATTCACATTGAATTACAACATCTAAAGCGTCTCTCAATCCCTCAACTATCTTCGATTCTGTAACATTGAATGTTCCGTTGTGGGATTCGATATAATCTCTAAATGATACCACCAAGCGTTCAATCTCAGTCATCAATTTAGATTCATCTAATTGTTTTTAATTAGTCATGTCTACTAACCTCTTTTTGAAGTTCTTCTGTCATGTGATAAATCTCAGTATGTAGTCTACTAAAATGCATCAATTTTTCTCGCAATTCCTCAGCTTTAGTGTAGTCACCAAATAGCTCATTAATACCATCTGCTAACTTATTATCCAACGAGTGTCGAACTTTATTAATTGTTTGACCATTCACGCTCAATTCTCGCATTACCTCGTTTAATTCGTATACTAAATTTTCTTTCATTTCTGTCAATCCTTTCTATTTTTAAAATTTATTAAATATATCTACAATGAATAAAAGTTCTGTCTGCATGTGAATACTGTTCCACGTTGTCCATACTACGAAGTGTCGATTTTAGCAATATCATAAAGTTGACCTCATCTCTATCTCTAAAAACACCACGATTCATCTTCTCACATGTTACAGTCCACTCGTAGTTTCCGAACAAATCATCACTTTCTATAGTGTCTTCATACCATATTTGTATATCTATATTAATCGCATCTTCTATTACGTTAACCAATTTAACTTGAAGTTCCTCATCAGTATATTTACTGAACAAGACGTTAGATGTTGGAATATCTTTTGTAAACTCTAGCAAGAAGTTCTCCAAAATCGGTTGTGATTTTCTTATATCTAATAAAAACTCACTCATTACGACACCTCTTTGATTAATACTTTGAAATCATAACGAGCATCACATTCAATATCCTCAATGTTAGTATCTCTTAAATCAAACTCCAATCGAACACCTATGGACATTAAACCATCTTCATCTGTTTCAATTAGATTGAATTCATCTCTATATATTGTAACTACTAACTCGATTCCATCACCATCGTCGAACTTATCAACTTGTTTGTAATAATCAATTGTTGAAATGATATCTCGAATTGACGTTGCAATTTCAGTTTCTAGGTCACTGTGTAATAGATAATTCACTAAATAGTCCTCATCTGTAGACCCTCCAAATTCGGATAAGTACTCATAAACTTCATCCACTAAATCGTCAAAATCCAATACATCATATTTTTTATCCATAATATCAACTACCTTCCTCACCTGTACCCAGCTTTTACTTCTTTCAACTTGACATTAATTGTTTTCATCAACTGATAAGTTATCTCGTGATTTAAATCATCAAAATTGAACGTCAATTCGACCCTACAGTCCGAGAGTCCATCCTCACTAGAATGGTCGACTATTTCCAAAATTGAAAAATCAACGCTCAATTTCAAGAATGGACTGAACTCGAAACCAATATGTTTAGTGTCATCTCCAAAGTAAACTAAATCGTTGAATTTATCCAACATTGATTCAGTGATATAAACTAGATTTTTATTTCGTAAGCACCAATCCACAGCTGGATTCTCAATCTCATCTGACCAGTCACGAATAATTGCTCCAAATTTACTACATAAATTACTCTCATCATTTGCTTTAAATCTGTGTCTTATTCCATCCATAGCGTCACTCACCATCTTCTGTGAATACAACTTCTACTGTCCTAGTAGCATATTCACGATTGTCAGCATTTGGTGTCTCTGCCATAGCACGAATTACGAATTGTTGAATCATATTTCCAGCTCCATCGAAATCAAAGTCGTCACCATCACGATACACCCATAGCTCAACTCGACGTCCAATTTTTGATGCTTTAGCACAGAAGTCAGCTCTACCATCTTCTAATGATTCTAACAATTCCTCTGTGAAACTATTTATCAATAATTCACTTGTGATGAAGTGAGCAAACTCAATAACTAATACCTTTTCGGATAGTTCTTCCATTACAGATTGTACATCTTTACGTACTAATTCTTTATTTAATAAATTTAATTTACTCATTTGTTTATCCTCCTCATTCGTGCAGTTCTGCGCTAAAGTTATATTTTCTTGTTATTTTATATCCAAGGACATGATTTCGAACAAGAACTCCAATTCTCAAATTCACAGAATCACCTGCAATCCAGTAATTTCGACCTCTTGGTTCAATGTAAACAATCACGCTTCTAGACCTATCATTAGAATCACGAACGTTCAAATTATCAGAATCTCGTCGATACGACAAGAAAACATCATCGCTAGTCAACATCTCACGAACCGACGATTCCACCATCTCTCCAACTATCGGTATAAATTTGAAATTATCGATGTCACATATCTGACTCTCAAGGTCTTCAACGACTCGAATATATAATTCTTTTAATTTTGAATCCAAATCAACTACGTTGTATCTCATCTAAATCACCTTTCTCTTAATATATAATTTACACCTTAAATTTAACATAAAAATAAGGTAAACAAGTCTCGACACTCATCTACCTTATTGTACAATTATTTCAAAAAATAATCAACTACGAACCATTCTCGAATTCAAATTATTTATACGTGAATTCTTGCTCATATGCTTGTTCGTTACATTTTTGAATAATGCTTAAAATCTCACTTTGTTTCATTGATTGCAACAGTTGTCGATAATTAAAACGCTTCAATTCATCGACGTTCGCTCTTGCATAAACCAATCCAAACTCCTCATTCGCTTGAGCTAACCAATATCCTAATTGTGAACCAACTTCCCAGTAAGGTGAAATAATTCCTTCATCGATTAACTCCTCAAGTAACAATGCTGCATTCTCAGCATCTGTTTCGTAAATAACAACACCACCGGTAGTCTTGCCAATCCAATGTATCATGCCATCACTCCTTAAAATTTTTACAATTTACCTTGTGCTTCAACGTTACTTATCGTACCATTGAAAATTCGATTCATTTCAGAATCTCCAACATCATCTACTGATTTAACTTCCACTAAATCACAGCTGTAAATGAAGCGGTGTGAACCTAGAATATCGTCACACGTAATAAGTGTCAATTCGTTCTTACCACGGTCATCCACTACCGTTAGTCAAAAGTATAAAATTTATAAAATTTATAAAATGAATAACACGATTGACTTTCCCATCTTGAGCCAAGTTTCGCTCACGCTACTCCTTGTTTGGTGTACTCACAATTGTCAGGGCGTATCTATTAAAGTGGTTCGGATTTACGGCTGACCTACCACTGAAACTGTTTACCTCTAGTTTCGAGAGTTAATAAAACAAAGTAATTAAGCTAGTGTATATCTGTCAGTCTGTGCAATATTCAATGAAGCATTGAAATCCCTATCTATTTGTACCTTACAGTGTTCACAGTGGTATACTCGTTGACTGAGTTTTAAATCCGCTTTATAACCCCCACAATTAGAACACGTTTTACTAGATGGATAGAACCTATCCACTAATCGGACGATGACATGTCGTTCTTTTGCCTTCCTAATTAGTTGTTCTCTGATAGTGTAAAAAGAACAATTAACGATATCTCTTGACAGATATTTATTTTTCAACATTCCTTTTACGTTCAAGTCTTCAATTGCAATATATTGCGGTTGTTTTTTAACTAGCTCAGATACAAATTTACGAATGTGATTGATACGAATATTCCTAATCGAACGATATATCAATTTAATTTGTCTTTCTAACTTAATGATATTCTTTGTTTTATTATGTTTGTTGCATTTATTAATAAGATATTTACGAGACAACTTACGTTGTAGTCGCTTCAATCGTTTATTTAAGATACGGAATCGTCTGAATGTCTTAATGTTTGGTACGGTTGTACCGTCAGACATTGTAGCTAAAGGTGTAATCCCTAAATCAATTCCAATTCCATCTGTATAATCTGGTAACTCAGATATGGTCGACTCAACATCTTCCACATACGTTAAGTACCAATATTTTCCGTCAAAAGAAATACGAGCAACTTGTTTCTTGCAAGATAAATCGAAATTTTGTCTAGTTGAACCAAGTCGTACCTCACCAATCGTAGGTATTTGAAGCTTACCATTATCTTTAAGATAGATACGACTAGGACGATTCTTACTACTATTATTGTAAATTGCGTCACAGCGTACATTGAAACTTGGTTGGATTTTGGTAATACTTCTAAATTTTAATCTACCCTTATTCTGTGTTCTGATTGTCACCAATTCTTTAGCTACAAATGAATAGATAAATGCTTGGTTTGGTTGGTAATACCATGACCATCCATCAGAGTTTTCCTCTGAGTTCTTTCCAACAACAATCTTAGCAAGATTCATGAAATCTGACTGGTTAAGTTTATAAATAATCCTACCATGAAATTTCGAATAAAAGCTTTCATTCCCGTTTCTGCTCAAAATCCCGTCGAATTCACCATTGTTGTTACGTCTATCTATGTCCACTAAAAGATTCCAGTAGCTACGTGAAACTTTACTATACCAACATGCAAGACGTTCTTGCTCCTTGGTTAATCTCAGTCTAATCTTCTGACTTCTCATCACGTTCCACCTTCTCTAAAACAGCTTTATTAATGTATGACGATAAACTCATTCCTAGTTTGTCTGCTATATTTTGTGCTCTTTCCTTATCAGATGGATAGATTTTAAAAGCTGTATGTACCTTAGTACCTTTCTTAGATTTAGGTCTTCCTACCATAGTTCTACCTCCTTAAATTATTTGGTAAAACTATTATAACATATCGTGTAATAAAATGCAACAGTTTTTCGTGTTATTCAATTTTAAATTTATTTTCATACTTTTGACAGTTTCCATTAAGGCGCAACCCCTAATAGCTAGGTCAATTCCTAGACACTTCCATTACAGAACGTGCGCAGACTATATGTCAATCTAAACTACTTTAACACAAATTTCATAAGTAGTTAGACCAAATATTTTTCTTCCACCATTAGCTTGTGGCTTTACTCCTCCATCAGAGGATAGTCGTTGGAGGTTATCCATATCTTTATTCAAGACTTAGGACATTCCTACCGAAACTTACCCTTGTTCGTGTTGACTTAGCACTAACGTTTTCTAGCATTCACTATTTTATTTACTAGACACTGATTAGGTTTTATTTCAGCTTTACAATCATTCACTCTTGTGTTAGCTACTAGATTGTATCAACATCCCGTTTCTTTTTTCTGCTTTCGCTACCATCACGCTTGCGTTTTCACCCTACGTTGTGGCAAACGGGTTTTAAGGTATTTCCTCGGTTTAACTTTTGTAATGATACACACCCATCCCTGGATGTGCAGGGCTTTCTAATTGTCGTTTTACTCAATAACGTAGAAAATTAAGAATAATTTCATCAATTTTCTACATTTATGTAAACTGTTAGTTTACCCATACATCTTCTGGATTCACTTTCTTAATTTCACTGATTTGATAAACATATACTTTATCCTTGTCAGTTAAGTATACTTTCATTCCGACTTTAGAACGAAGTAGTGGTGTGAATAACAATTTCGGTTCATACTCATAATTATGACTAGCAAGCACGTAGTTGTTCTCACCCATTCGTTGCTCTGGTTTCAAAGTTCCAGCTCCATAGAATAAAATTTCGTTACTGATACCCTTATAAATTGGAAGTAACATGTCTAAATCTGGAATTGAAATCAATCCCAAGTGATATGCTTTGATTCCATTCAATGCTTGTTTTGTTACATCTTCTGGTGTCAAGCTTCTTACTTGACTATAATCAAATGTCACATCTTCTTGTTTTTCTTCCACATTCTTACGGATATCATCGACAGTTATTTCATTAAACTTCTCAATAGCCACAATTTGATTATTCGAAATAATAAATGTTTGTATATATGGTATTGATAGACAGATGACAGCTATCAATCCAAGTATCACACTAAATGCATTCCTTCCATGTTTTTTAATCCAATTTTTAAGTATCATTTATTTCATTCCCATCTATTAGAATCCAAATCCACCACGAGAACGTTTCTTCTTCAACTTACGTTCCATTGGTGGTTTATCCATGTTTCCATCTTCTGTATCCCAGTCCATAATTCCGTTTTCCACAAGATAACTCTTATAATCAGCTGGTTCTGGTCTTTCATATTTCTCACGCAATGATTTGAAAATTGCTGCAATTTCTTCGTTACTAATGTACGGTCCAGTAACACGTGTCATACCGTCGTTTGTTTTGATATAAGCTTGTCCAATCGTTAATTTCTCACATCCATCTTGCTGGATAATGATATTTGAGTTCGCAGCATTTGTTGTACGCATACCAACACGAGATGGTACGTTTGCTGTAATGATAGATGAAATAACATCTACCGATGGACGTTGTGTTGCAATTACCAAGTGAATACCCGCAGCACGAGCCTTTTGTCCAAGACGTTTAATTGGTAACTCTACGTCTGAACCAACAGTATCTTTCATATCCGCAAATTCGTCAATTACAAACACAATGTATGGTTCTTTAGCATAGCCAAGTGCACTTGCTTTATCCGGATTACTTTCGACCCAGTCATTGAACTCTGGTAAGTTTTTTACACCTGTTTGTGCAAAACGACGATATCTATCATCCATTAGTTCTGTGTAATATAGAAGACATGCGTACGCATCATCCATTTCTGTAATTGGGTCGAGCGGACAATATGGTAGTCCAATGTAAGCAGTAGCTTCAACCTTCTTCGGGTCTACCGTTCTAAAAATATTCAATTTTCGACAATTTCTGTTAAATCGCAACTCTTAACAGCCTAGTTCATTCTAGGTCACTCCCATTACGGGTCGTGCGTAGACTATGTGTTAAATCTTCAAAATCAAACACCTTAATGATTTTGAAAACCCAAGTATTTTTCCATCACCATTCGCTTGTGATGTACTCCGTCTTCAACGGATAGTCGTTGGAGCTATCTCATGGATTTCGTTAAATCTTTAGAGATTTGCTACCGAAACAGACCCTTTCATGTATGAAATACACTGTCGACTTAGCGTCACCGTTTCTGAAAGTTCACTATTTATTCAGTCAGCACTGAGTGATTTTTATTTCAGCTTTACAGAGTTTCATGTTGGTGTACATTACTAATCCGTATCAACATTCTTGACGTTTTTTCTACTTTCGTGACCATCACGCTTGTCGTTTCCGACTACGTTGTGGTGTCAAGACTCTTGAGGTCATATTCTTCGGTTTAACTCTTGTAATGACACGCACCTTTCGATACGTGGGGCTTTTCAGTTTGTCGAAGCTTCTGCTTGTAAATAACTAATTTACCCAAATAATATTCAATTCTTCTGGTGTTGAATGATAAATCATTGAAATCAACATTCCATTGAGCATTACAGATTTCCCAGACCCGGACTGTCCACATACTAACCAGTGCGGTCCAGCTGAGATTGGAAAGTGAAATGGTGTTCCGTCTAATTGGACACCAAATAAACAATCTGTTGGGTCTTTTGCCTTTGTCTTAAGTTGGTTTATACCCATAATTTTTCACCTCATTTATATGCTTAATACTATTATTATATCAAAAATGAAGCTAAATTTTCAATAGTTTCGGGTTCAAACTGCGAACTTTTGTTTGCATGTTGAACTCAATATCTGGATATACTTTCCGTATAATCTGAAACGCAGCATTCACATCAGCATTGATACGAGTTCCATCATTTGAAATAAAACATCCACGATATTTTCGTCTACTTTTATCGTAATATGTCGGTGTCGGCAGTTCATCATCTAAGAATGATGTTCCACTTGTATGCGACTCCTCGGTGACATGGAGTGTAATTCCATATTCTTTCGTCTTATATTCCAATATTTCTACGATTCGATGAATTGGTAATTGTTTAAAGATACGATGGTATGTATCGTTCTTTAATGTTTTATTCCGACCAATGACAAGTGTAGATATATCATTTTCTACACAATAAGTAATCACTGTTTTCGTGATTTTGTGTAATTCGTCATTCATAAACTGTTTTCTCTTATAAAACAACTTGTGTGCTCGTATCGAATCTGTACCTCCATTTTCACGGATACGAGATAGTTTATGATTAAATCGATGTTGATAACGAATCATCTTATCACCAGAAATAAGAATCGGAGATGCACATGTAGACACGAGTGTAACAATATTATGTAAACCCAAGTCGATACCAGCTACATTTCCATTTTCTAGAAAATCGACATCCATCTCTTTTAGAAATACCACTTGTGCTTCAAGCATACGCTTACGAGAAGAATGCTCTTGTAAACTTAATGGTTTCAATCGTACTTCGAGTAGTTTTCCATCTACATGTTTCAACTTCAACGGTGGTAATCCCAGTCGTTTCGAGAAGTATACTTCGTCACCTACAAGCTTAATTAGTTGATTCGTGAGAATGACATCGTATAAATCTTGATTTCCAAGATACGTTGGAAACTGTGGTAGTTTCTGTGAAGCATCCCAATTTTCATAAAATGTCTTCATTGCTTTGAAGTATCTCACGATGTTCATGCGACAATTGATGATTGTTGCTTGTGCGGATTGTACATAAAGTTTTCGATAATGAAACTCATTTGTCTTTTTCACCAACTTATCTAAAGCGGAGATGCTGAGCGTCTTGTCTGTTTCAAAGAAGTGTTGTCGTAGCAGATGCAATGCTTGATTGTATAATGATTTACTTGCTAAGCACATTTCATAGACTTCATCACTCATGTCGATAAGATATGTTTGTGTTCTATAATCTTTAAATTCCATACCGTTATTATACCATGAGCATGAACATCATGTATAGACGTAATTGTTAAAAACATGCATGCTCTATTTTGCGATTTAAGACACTTTAGAGCGATTTTAAGTGCTTGACGCATATTTATTCCAAGAATGTGTAAAACGCTATTAGACGTCGTTTTTGAGCTTCTGAGAGCATTCTAGAAGCGATTGCGCTTCTTTTCGAGGTAGAAGTTGGTATACGACGCTCGTATTTGCGATTTAAAGTACTTGTGAGCGATTTTGATGTTGTGAGATGTAGTTGAATAGTCCATGTTGACAGAATACACTACAAGTCCAGTGTGAAGAAAGTACAAGCGATTCGGTTTTGCTATTTAATAGTAGAAACACGTTTTAGTCGTAAAATATTTAAGAATTTAATAAATTGGTTAAGAAATGTTTAAGAAATTACTCTTTTTGGAGCTGTACGTATCTGTACGCATGTGTACGTGTGTGCACAAGTAGTAAAAAAGATACGTACAGCTTTTTTGTTGATTTAATGCGATTTCTGATTTAGCTGTACGTATCGATTTTTGATGCGTACAGAGATGCGTACAGCTTTTTTGTCGATTTGGCGCGATTTCTGGACAGCTGTACGCATCTTTTGCAAAAAAGTACTAAAACTTTTTTTTCGACTTCTATACTCTCTCTTATTTTGTAATATATTATACTTGTATTATCATTTTCAAACTATTTTTAGTGTTTTTTATAAAAGATACGTACAGTTGTCTAGAAACGTTGTTAAATCAACAAAAAAGATGTACGCATCTTTTTTGGACATACGTACAGCAAAATCAGAAACGTTGATTTAACAACAAAAAAGCTGTACGCATCTCCTGTGCACATAAACACAGCTTTTTTGAGATACGCACAGATTGATTAAAAAATGCTTAAAAACATTAGAAAATGATTAGAATTGTTACAGTCGTGTTACAAGAAGTTGCAGAACGGTTACAATTATATTTCACGAAAAAATGGACAATATAAACATCAAGTTTACATGTACGTTTCGGAAAAATTACGGTCATTGGATGATGTAGAAGTGACTTTGTTGACATTTGATGTTAACAAATGGTGTTGACATAGATATTATAAGTGTGGTATAATAAAAGATTTATAGTGACCACAAAAGTTTAAATTTGTTGACTTCTTGTACTGTTTACTTATAATGAGATTCATGATATAATGCTTTTGTAAGAGAATTCAATGAAAGAGAGTGATTCATGTGAAGAAATTTGGTGGTAACGATGAGTTATAGTATGGATGATTATATTGATTACTATTACGAAACAGCTATGGAAGCAGAACGAGATTATGATGATTTCATAGAATAAGCTCTTGAATTACATAAAGAATTAAAAGAAATGGATAATATTGTTTGGAAAAACTATCGTGAACTATTGACTTGGAGTCGACATCTGAGAAGTTCTGTTGGTCTTGAATTATGGAGAAAGTTCGAGAAATGGAATGATGAGTTTAGACATAAGGTCTACGACTTGTTGAAATCAAATGAGCTTGATGTTATTGATACACCTTATTCTTGGGAAGTTCTACCATTTAATCCACGGTTGTCAAAGCATGAGTATGATGGGAGTTTTGGTGACTTGGTTCACGTGTTAACTGGACAGTCTCATGGTATTCTTTTTGATGATGTGGATAACATTCCAGATGTTCACGATTACTATGAACGTGGTGAGCTAACTTACGAAGAAATTATTCAAGTTTTTTGTCGTGGATGGAAGAATGTTCAAGAAATTAGAGATGTGAAGATGTCTAAAATGAAAGATTTTTGTGAACAATTGCGAGAAAAATCAAAAGAGTTGGAGCTTCGCATGAAGAATGCTGAGAGAGAGAGTTTTATTTACAAGATTAGGAGTGTTGAATGATGGGTGGTATTTATGGATTTGAAGGTTTTGTAGATAACTATTATGATACGATGGGTAAAGCTGAGGAGTTGTATGATTATTTTATAGAAGAAGCTGTTAAGTTATATCATGAAATGAATCGATTGGATAATGTTATACCGAAACCATTTTTTGCGATTGGTACGCTAGAAGGTGTTTGGGAAGACCGTCAAGAAGTTCGAGACCGTTTTGATGATTGGGTCGATGATGTACGAGCTAGGTTTAGTGAGATAGTAAAGAAAAGTAGACTTTATGGTGCTGAGTTTGGGAACGAATGGATTATCGTACCATTTGATTTGAGTGTGATTCCATATACTTATGATACTGATTTCAGTACAATCGTGGATGTTCTGACTGAACACTCGCATAGTAACATGTTTGGTAGTGGTACGAACGTACCACACTTTCATGATTATTGTGAGTATAGTGACTTAAAGCATGAAGAAATGATAAAGGTTTTCCAAAAAGGACTTGATAATATAGAAGAAGTCCGAAATTCTAAATTGGAATATGTAGAAGATTTATGTGATGATTTACGAGAGCAATTTAGTTCGACTAAGTTGTTAAGAGAATGTGAGAAATGTTTATTCGGATAGGAGGATTAAAGATGAAATATAAAAAGGCGACTAAACTTTACAACAAGTTTATGGCTGAGGTTGACAAACTTTACGAAGAATTAAAGAATTTAGAGAACTACATTCCAGTACCATTTAGGACATTTTGGTATTTACTAGATATGGACACAGCTAATTTTGAAAAACAATTGAGATTTAATAGTTGGAAAACCAACGTTACACTTGGATTTTACGAAGTAGTGCAAGCACGTGGTTTGGATTGGTATGATGTATCAGATGGTTGGATTGTTTTACCATTTGGCGTAAGAGATTTACCATATAGTTATGACTTGGATGTGGAAACATTGGTGGATATTTTAACTAATGGAGAGTTGAGATACAACGATTGTGGTTATTATGACGTATATGAGTTTAACGATTATGTAAAAGAGATGTACGATGAAAATGAAGCGATTGAGGTATTTAAATGTGGATTGGAACAAATTAAGTTGATTAGATAATACAAGATTCCAAAAGTGAAAGCACTTTGTGAAGAATTGCGAGAATGTTTGGACACTCGTAAATTATTTGACGATTGTAAAAAGAATGTATTGAAAGTGAGGACATGGAGATGTTAAATGAGGGAAATTTAAGAAAAGAATATGCATTAGTAAAAGAAAAATACGATGAGTTCATGAAAGAAGCTGTGGAATTGTATCATGAACTGAATGGTGGTTCATTTGAAATCTACAAACCATTTAATGAGTGGGCGTATAAAATTGGTCTTGACATTGACAATGACTACGGTGAGGAAGAACAACGCTTTTTTACATATGTGGACAACTTGGTTTATGAAATTGAGTATGAAGTGGATAAACTTGGATTTGAATTACGAGACTTGGGAAATAGATGGAGAGTTTTGGTATTAAAACGTTTTGACCAATGGATGCAAGATGATTTTAGTAGCTTGGTTCATCGACTATTTGAACTAGATGGTTGCTTTGATTTCGGAAATAAATTCGAATCGACACCATTTGAGGACTATATTAGATATGAGGACTTTGTGAAAGACCGTACAAAAGGTGGTAGACTAGCATTGGGATTGGACGAGTTCATTGGAATTTTTGAAGATGGTCTTGCTAGAATTGAAGATGTAAGAGATAATAAAATTGAAATTGCACAAGATTTGTGTAAAAGATTGAACTAGTCGTTGAGTGGTGATGCAATTTATGAAGCTTGTGACTTTGCAACATTTGGAGGTAAGCCGAGACGATGATGGTAGAAATTAAGGTTTTAGAAAAACAATACAATGATTTAATCGGAGACATGATTGAATTTGTGCGAGCACGATTGGATTGCATAAACCAACAGATTAGTAAATTAAGGAGGTGAAATTGTGGATTTAACGGAAAAAGAGATTATCTATTCAAATGATGAGAGATTTGAATTAATTAAGGAATTGTGTCATTTAAGTAAAAACTTGTATAATGCAAGTCTTTATGATATACGTCAACATTACTTTAAAACTAAATCATATAGAACTTGGCAATCACAAAGACCAATTTTCACAAAGACAAATAATTCTGATTATTATGCACTTCAATCACACTTGTCTGGTGAGGTTTTAAAACAGGTAGGTTCTCAATTTATTGGTTTTTTTAACAATAAATCAAACAAAAGGAAAAGAATCCCTAGATACAAGGACAAGAATGGTCACAACGTTGTTACTTTTCCGAAAATAACTATTTCAAGTAAGATTGAATTTGATGAAGATAAACAACTTTATACTTATACTTTGTGCAAGAGAAGTTATAATCTTAAAATCCAATCTACCAAACCAAATGTGAAAATGGTTAAATTTGTTTATGATGAATCAAATGATTTAATTAAATGTTTCAAAATTTATGAAATTGAAGAACCTAAATTGAAAAAGGATAATTCTAGATATTTCTCAATTGACCCCGGTTTAAATAATATTGTTTCAATATATAATAATATTGGAATCCGACCGTTATTATACAATGGCAGACCAATTAAAAGTATCAATCAATATTATAATAAAACCAATGCACTATTGAGGTCGGAATTACCGAAGAATGTTAAAACTTCTAAGCGATTGAAGCAATTATCTTTCAAGAGAAATAATAAAATTGATTATGAGATGCACAAAATATCAACTCACATCATACATGAAGCTGTAAAACACAACATTTCAAAAATATTCATTGGTAGAAACATTGGTTGGAAAAATGAAATTAATATTGGTAAACGAAATAATCAAAACTTCGTTAACATCCCACATACCAAGTTGTTTAATCAATTATTGTATAAAAGCTTATTAAATGGTATTGAGGTAATTTTTACAGAAGAAAGTTATACATCAAAAGCAAGTTTCTTTGATAAGGATGAATTACCAAGTTATAATGAATCCAAAAATCATAAATTCTCTGGAAAGAGAATTACACGTGGATTATATAGAGATAGTAAAGGAAATGTGTGGAATGCTGACTTGAACGGAGCAGCTAATATCATGAGAAAATGTTCAGATAAAGCTTATAAAGGAATAAGTAAAACAAAAGAATTAGTGAAAGGACCAATTCTTGTAACATTACAAAAGTAGCACTCAATTTATATAATGAGAGTGTAGAGGTACTTGCGGGTGTACCAACATGAGGAGTTAAATCTATTTTAATGATTCTGTAAAAATCAAATTGCATTCAGTACATTTGATTGACTTGTGAGCGATTGAATGAATCACTTGGTGGTGATGAGATTTATGAAGCATGTGATTTTGCAGTGCGAGGAGGTAAACCGTTGTGGTAACAGTAGAAACTTTGGAAAAACAATATAACGACTTAATCAAAGACATGAGTGACTTTGTACAAGCAAGAGGGGAGTCTGACGTTAAAGTTGAGAAACCATTCGAAAAACTACGGGATGAATTACATGTAGATATGATGACTGACATGTCTAAGAGTCGATTTGAATGGTGGACAATTGGGTATGATGGTGACATTCAACTGAAAGGGAATTTTGAAACACCTTATTTTGTAGAAAGTGCTGATAATTTTTGGAGATTAATACTTTTTCGTGATGAGAAGGTGGATTCTGAAAACTTGTTTGGTGATTACATGAACAAAGTACTCAGTCCATCAAAAACTCTATTTGCATTTGGTACAATGGAGTCACCATTACACTTTAATACATTTATTCAATCATTTAAAGAAGATGAGTATGATAAATTACATGACATTTTATGGTTAGCATCTCTACAAGTACGTAAATTAAGAGAACATGATTTATCATGGTTGTTGCAAGCAAGTGACATGTTGAAAAGCTACGTCGACCGCACATCGAGTGAGTCATGTTTTGATTTTGTTTTCGGCGAACGCTATTATTAATCGAAATGCTTTCGATTTGATGGCGAGTGAAAGGAGTTGTGTTTATGAAGTTTTCGGATTCTAGATTGTATAATGGATATTATGAGTATCTCGATGCAGTAAGATGGTTCGTATTTAGAGCGTTTCGTGAGGATTCATTTCTAGATTTGATGAAAATTAAAAAACCATTCGATATGATGGAGAAGCTAATTTTAGATGAGGATTCGACTGAGTCGCACAAAGCAATGTTTGGAAATTGGTGTAAGGATTATGAACGTACACTATATGGCGTTGTTGAAATGTGGAGAGGAATTGTAGGTGTGGTGGACGAAGGTGACCACTAGAAGTTAGTTTTCTTTCCAGAAAAGAATGGACTTAATAGAGATAACGCATTTGATTATGTAGCTCACCACTTCTTACCAATTGCAAGCAAGTCTGTTTATTTTGGTGACTTGGATTCTTGGTTGAAATACGAGGAATTTATTAATAGTTTTGATGGTGAAGCTGATGAATTGTATGACGGAATGCATAGAGGATTTGTAATTCTACGTGACTATTGGTTGGATGTGATTGATAGAATACATGAGTTTTCATTAAAGTATTCAGTTGATTATAAAATGGATGATTGGATTAAAGAATGTTACGATTACGTGCATTCATTGGATGATTTGGATTCAGAAAGTCAGGAGGAAGATTATGACGATTGAAAGTAGATACGTACGTATGGCGTATGGAAACTTTATTCAAGAAGTTGAGATTGTGGTTGTGAAACTATTACGCTCTGATTTTAAAATTCGCAAACCATTTAAGAAATTACAAGAATTATTAAATTCAAATGAGTTGGTTAGGACAAGTTTATCACTCACACATGGAGTACGTTTCGACGATTGGTGTAATCGATATGTTGAGGATGTACTTTGGGATATTGAGAATACAAATTGTGACACTAAAGTCATTGAGAGTGATGATTATTGGGAAGTATTCACGCCAGTGGAGATGGTGAATGTGAGTAGAGATGAAATATTTAATAAGATTGCTCATATTTACGGTAGTCGTATGTGGAGTGATATTCACTTCGGAGAGGTTAATTCACCATTGAAATTTGATGAATTTATTAAAAATTTTGAACTAGATAATTGGCTAGAACTATATAACCAATTAGAAGGGTGTGGTGATAGAATGTCAGAGTATGTTTCTCCAGACATTGATGACGTACTAATAGTTTGCAATAAACTAGATTTGATTGGTGAGAGTGAGAAAGTAATTACAGATTGTATGGATTATGTTTTTGGTGAATAGATTGGAGATGATAACATGACAATTGAGAGATATAACATATATGTTGCTTACAGAAATTTTATCGATGTAGTTGAGATGACAACGTCAAAATTGATGCGTTCGGATTTCACAATTCATAAACCATTTGATAACTTGAAAGAAATACTAAATTCCAGTGAGTTGTCCAAAACAAGTTTACCACTTTCACAAAGAGTTGGTTTTATCAATTGGTGTAAAAACTACACCGAGGATGTAATCAATGAAGTAAAAAAGTAAATGCTGATGTTAAGATAGTAGAACATGATGATTGTTGGGAACTGTTTATACCAAGTGTGATTGTTGGAGTTAAACAAAATGAGATATTCAATACAATCGCACATAAATATGGTAGTCCAGTATGGGGTGGTGTCCATTTCAGAGAGGTGGACTCTCTATTGAAATTTGATAACTTTATCGGAAATTTCGAACAAGATGATTAGACTGAGCTTCATGAACAGCTGAGACGATATACACTCAGAATTTGGGAGGATATTTATTTGAAGATTGATGATGTACTGCGAGTTTGTAATAAGCTAGATTTACTTGGTGAGAGTGAAAAGACATTAGAAGATTGCACAAATTATGTTTTCGGAGAATAATAGAATGGAGATGTTTAAATGACAACAATAGAAGAAGTGTATAAATTATACACAGACTATGTTCAAGCTTATCGTGAGTGGAGTAGACGAGCTGGATTGAAGGAACGTGACTTTAGTGTAGAAATGAAACGAATTGCTGAAATCTTCTATGATTTTGACGGTGGAGAATTTAGTGGTGAATTTAGAACATGGACGTATGATTTCATTTACAAATTAGAAAAATATGCAAAACCATTTGGTATTGACATTGGTCGTGATGTGAATGGTAAACATGTACTATTGGTAGCAGCACTTTCCACCAATGATACGAAATATCATGTTAATGCTCTGGGACGTTTAGGACACCAGATGTTTGCTGATATCGGTGACGATACTGCTGATTTTGAACAATTAGGACTTCATTATTTGAGAAAGTCGAGACTTAGAGAAGTGAATGAGGACGAGTGGAATGACATTGCACAATCGTTACGAAATGGACTAGTATATCTCGAAATTGACTTAATGAATAAGTTATCGAATATTGACACGGTGATGAATAATATTGAACACAAAATCAAAACAGAAGCGTTGACTGACTGCGTAGAATTCATGAGACCATTGGTGGAGTACCATTATGATAACGCTGTAGAGTTGTATGAAAAACTAGTAGAGCTGCGACCAAGAAATGAATACATTCGTAAACTGAACGAAACGTTATTTGTGGAAGGATTTGATACTTTTTATAAATTTATGATTGATAAAGAACGCTCAATTCATCCACTATTGGTTATTACATACAACTTGAAGAAGAACATTGCTCTCGCTGAGAGTGAATATTAGGAGGAATAAGCGTATGGGATTAAATATTAATGCGAAATTAGTTAGTAGTGAACTACAACATCCAATTATTTTGTCGCTAGGTGAATGTAAGGACATCGAAATTGACGATAATGTACACGCTACTTGTTTCATGGGAGTTAAGTTTTTGTTTCCGGCACAAGACATTAGTGGAAAAATTGGATATCGTAACGAAATGATGGGAATGTGGGTACCGTATCATTTCGAAAATCCACTAGAAATGGTTGGCGATGTGTTCGTGAACAACAAATTGTTGCTACAAATACTGTTGAATGGGGATAAAAGTGAAATACCAGTGAATGGAAATTCATCTTGGATTCGAGTTCGTGAGGTCGTAGGACTTGATGACGAGAGGTCATTTGATAGTATGCGTAAGAGTAGAGCAATGCGTAAAATATTTGAGATAGAGGGGCTAGACGCTACTATGACTATCAATGTTTAGGTGGTTATCAACGGTATGTGGTACATTTATGGTAGATTAGAAAAATAAGTAAATAATTGGAAGTCATCTAATTTGAGGATGACTTCTTTTTATGTTATAATCATGATAGTAATGAATCAGATTGGAGAGATTTTAATGAGCACAAGAGATAGCGTAATTAAATTATCAGAGATTTTCAAAAATGAATTTACATCTAGATTAAAAGTCATTGAGGAGTTACGACAAACACGTAGAGCAAGTTATGCTGATTTTCAAAAATATTATGACTCGTGGTATTGTGATGATTTAAGTGACTTATATGGTTCTTGGCGTGAACGACAGGATAAAGCAATCGCTAAAAAAGTTTCTGAAACTGGTAATGAATATACAATTGAAGGGTTTGTATGGAAAGTATCGTTTCCGGGTGACAATGGAATGGATACTTACTTACGGTGATTTAATCGATGGATTGGGACACGAGTATTTTCCGGGATTTGGAGATGATTTCAAATTGAGCGAGATTGTATTTTCACACCAATGGAGCAATTTGGTAAAAATATATGTTACCAAAACTGGAGATGTAGAATTTGATGGATTTGAGAAGGTATTACAATTCGCAATTGATAAAATGACATCAGATTTGGATAACCGCATTTTCAAACTGCGTAGCGCAGTTGCTATTGCGACAACTGAACAATCGAAGTTGGAAGAAAAGTGTAAAAAAGCAATGAGACCACATTACAAGAAATACCATGATGAGTTAAGACGAGTGGTTCAAGGGTTATATGATGGAGGTAAGGAAGATTTTGCAATTACACTATCAGACCAAATAATCTGGGAGGACTTTAAAATTTGGTATAATGATGCAACGAATCATAAACGTGAGTTAGACGAAGTGGTTAAATATCTAGATTTAGCGAAGAAGGTGCTATAGCATGGGTGAGGAAAAAGACGTAAGATGGTCAATGGCTGTGAACAGATTAATCGCTGATTGGATGATGTTTGTAAATGCTTACAAGAGACAGGAAGCTCGATTACGAACAATTCAAGTGATTATCTCACCATTCGGTCGCACTGAGAAAGTGTTTTATAGTGAAGAACCGATGTTGCATGATGCATATGATACATGGTATAAAAGCTACTTTGGAAAAATGCAAGAAGTTTGTAAGACTTTCAACTTTGACGTGAAAAATGAATCGAACTTAATTATTGCTGTTGATATGAGTGACATTAACGAGTTGATGAAAGTGAAACTAGGAGACCATGAGTATCAATCAGCTAAAGAGCTATATGGTAATGAATATGACACATTGAAGAAATATGTGCTCGATTATAAAACACATAAAGAATCTTGGGAAGATGTTACACCAGAAGAGTGGTCTGAGATTGAGAAAGAACTTAGAACTGCTTACAATCAATTAAGTGTTGATTTGTCTAATCGACTTTCAGAATACACTAAGGTCGTAAATGAAATTATGACTCTATGTGACAACGCATTTGAAGATTGTCGTGATTTCATGAGAGCTTATTACGAAGCGTACTATCGTGACGTTGAACGACTAGCTCTAGCGTTTCAAGAACTGATTGGTCGACCATTTGCGTTAGATTTATGGGGCGAGATGATTGAGTTAAATCACTTCTATAATTTTTATACAAAGTATGTCAAGCATGAGATGTCATTAGATGAGCTAACTGTTGCGAAACGAACGCTAAAACGACTTATAGAAGAACAACTAGAAAAGTAGTAAGGAGAGAGTGAGAATGAAAACTAAAGATGATGTGTTGAGAATTTGGAACGACTACATTGATACGTATAAACACATAAAAGATAACATTAGCAAGTGGTTGGATGAGAAACATCCATTACCATTTAATGAGCTTTGGGATGTTTTTGGAGATACAACTGACGATGAAATACGTGGACACTATCTTCTATGGGTGCGATACAAACGAAACCGTCTGTTCGACATCGCTGACAAAAACAGATTGTGGGTGAACATTGGTGATGACTATTATCAGATTGAATTACGTGAGTTGACTCATGGTGTAAGCTTAGATGAATTTGTATCTACAATGGGAGTGTGGTGTGTTAGGGGAGAGTTGAACTCACACTTACCAAAAGGTGTGGATGTGGACAAGATTGATTTCGAAGAAATCTTAGATGAGAAATTTAAGGCAGCTGATTATGATGAATTATATAAATCTATTACAGAATCAATTGACATGTTGCATTATCGATTACAGGATGAAGCAATTGAGAATACTGTCAAGGAGATTGATGAGTTGGTGGTGGGTTGGACTGATGACTGTGCTAAATTTGTAGAACCAGCATACAAATGGAAATTTGACGAAGCGATTCGTTTAATACAAGACTTGAAAGATGATTCTGATTACGCGGAAGGTGCAGCATTAGTTTATAATTTTCTAGCTGATGGGGACTTCAATAGTTGGTACTACGGTGGAATTCATGGGCGTGGAAATTCAATTCTGAACATCGTAGGATACGTCGAAGCACTTAAAAATAGAGAACGACTAGATTAATCACGGACGAGGTGACATACATGATTACAAGACAAGAAGCATATAAATTATACAAGGAATTCGTGAATGTGTTTGATGAACGAGTAAATGAGTTACGATTCATTTGTTCGAAACGTGAACTTTTATTCTGTAAAGAGTTCACAATGTTCGGAAATAACATACTTGAACCAATAACGTTGAAATACAAAGAGTGGGAGAATGATTTTAAGTCAAGATTAATGAAACTTGTTGAAGACAAATGCTATTGGTTGGATATTGAGGGTGACGTGTATTGTAAATGTCAAATTATTTTACCATCACAAAAGGATGGTGAGACATTTGACGATGTGATGAATAACGTTGCTAAATCAGTACTAGGACTCGAACCGTACGATGTGTCACTTGAAAACGGACTTACGGACGAAGTGTTCGATTATATGTTTGACGAAGCAGGCGAATGGATTGTGGAGCACAAACTACCACGTGCTATCGAAAGCTTGAACTTTATGATTGAGCGAAGCAGATTGGAAGAAGTGCATGACGACTTGACAAAAGAGATTTTGTGCTCAATGAACGACTGTGCAAACCACATGCGAGGAATTTATGAAGAATATTATGATAAAGCAGTGAGAAATCTTACGATTGCTAATGGGTATCATTATGACACGGATGGTGTGATATATGGCTATAGAGAACAATTGAAACGTGGTAATTTCGATGATTGGTATAAGTCACATGTGGAGAATCAGATTCCGTTGTATGAAATTATTGAAATTGATGACGAGTTGAGTCGATTAATCGGCGAATGGAAGAAATAATTATATAGGAGTGATTAGTATGGCTGTATCTTTAGATGATGTAAGAATTGAATTTGAGCAAATGAACGAACACTTGGATGGTGGAGTGAGTACTTGGGTAGAATTTCAGAAGCCGATTTTGACAAATTTTGAAACAACGAAGCGAATGTTTGCACCGAACAATCAGTGGGATTGGGTGCAAGAAGCTTACCGTAAGTGGGTAAATTTGACAGTTGAAAAATTAAATCAAATCGCAATAAAGTATAGGTTCAAACTTATCGATGATGGCATTTCTCGAAAGACGTTCACATTCAAATGTGCAGATTTAGACGCAATAATAGACAAAGCACTAGGAGAATTGCGACTCTATTATAACTATGACGTTGACGGAGGAAATCGTAATTTAGGAGCATTGTTGGAAAATGTGGCGACAATCAAGTTCTTATTAACGAAGGATGATGCTCATACGGACGAGGTGTTGGAAGCTACTTTTGACTTATGTAGGAATGTGAGACTTAATGAACATAAGGCATTTAGAACATTTGAAATGGTTATGATTCAGCGGGAGTTTAAAAATTTATTGAGTGAAAACGTCGCACGTTGCGCAGCTGACATGCGACCAATCTATCAACATGACTTTGAGTATATCATGGGTGAGCTAGAGAGTTTACAAGAATACGAGGATGCTATTGAATTAGTGAATAAAATTCTGCGAGCAACATTTAATAGTAATTTTGATTTATGGTATGATAAGACTGTTAATGACGGTGGGTCAGTAGACGTAATTCATGACATGGAAATAGAAATGCAAAATCTTGCTAGTGACTTGGGACTTGATGTTTGGTTTATTTAAAGAAAGAGAGTGAGTGTGTATGAATAATGAAGTAATTACATTACCACAATTTGATGAAATGTTGGCATTATATCTCACATATGGTGACATTTTTAACAAAGGTATGAATAAGTTTGAACAACTATGTAGTGAGGGTATTCCAATTAGTTTCAACGAAACAGACCGTATTTTTCAAGAACATGAATCCACTCTTATTGACGGAAAATATGTTCAGTTTAGAGATAAATTATATGATGTTTTAGGTGAAATTTTTGAAAGGTATGGACTGACCGACACATGGAAGGACGATGAGGTGTATTTGAGGATTAGCGCAGACTGGGATTTTCAAGTAGGTAGAATGTATTACTTGAACTGCATACTGGGTGCGCCAGCAAATAGACTGACAACAACTGGTAATTTTAATTCAGATGAGCTAGTAAAATATTTGTTACGTTCATATCGAGTATCAAATGTTAATGATTTAACACAGAAAGACTGTGACGATTTTATTAAATTAATTGGAGACTTGATAGATGAGTTGAAGGCTGGACTTAAATCATTAGAGGAAAGTGCTATGGTTGCACGTATTGACATTGAGAAATGTCTGAAAGACATGGTGAACATTTGTGCAAAACACATGTATGGTGTGTATTGTGAGTTGTACGATACCACATATTTCATCGTTAAGTGTATGGTAGACATGAACACACCAATTGGTAACAAGAGTGCACGAGATGTGATGTCAGAATTATGTAATGGTAATTTCGATGAGTGGTATTACAGTGAGATTGCTAAGGGCAATTCGGTTGTGAAACTGTTAGACTTACATGATTTTGTAAAACCATTGTATCAAGACGCACTGAACGACATGATTGGTGACTTAAATATTGGGGGAAACGTGAACGACTATCATCTTGGACTATTGACGGTAGTGAGACTGTATTTAAGAACGCTACGTATTCTGTGTTTAGTAAATTAGGTGAGATGTTAAGTAAACATGACTTAATGCTTGGTTGGGATGTTGAGAATGACGAATGCTGGGTACGTGACATCAATAGTGACGGTTGGGAAACAAGGGATGATTTGATTCTAGGGTTTACACGTTTATTTTTAGATAAAGAATGGTCTAATGAACTTGGAACAACATTTGACGAGTCGACATTCGTAAACTATGTTCACACTAGATGCGGAGTGTCGACGATTGATGAGTTGTCTGGTGACGATAAAGTCAAACTTTTTGAATGGTTACGAGTTGCATTTAATGACATGAAATCAAACATGGAACAAATTTTACAAAACATGCGTAGCGGTCGTAATGAATTGAAAAGCTTCTTGGATTCTGAATTGAAATCTTACGTGGAGCAACGAATGAAATTTGTTTACGAACTACAGTTCGCTGAAATGGTTGATATGGCTATTGCTATCGACGAGAACGTATTACGAGACAATCCATATTTGTGTAACGGTAATTTTGAGAAATGGTATGCCGAACAAATGCACAAAGATAATGATTTTGTAAAAGATTTTACGTTTAAACTCGGTAAGGTATATCGATTGTACGACAAATATTGTTAAACAATTAAAATCCAAGGTGGTTCACTTTGGATTTTCTGTTTGGGTGTGGTATAATGAATTAAAATGATTAAGGAGGTGATTTAGAATGACGTTAATCCAACAGGTAGAAAAACATATTATTAAGAAAAGTCATCCATGTTATTCTATGTTTTGTAAGTATACACATCTATCAAAGAATTTGTACAATCATGCTAATTTTTTAGTTAGAAATGAATTTGTAAATACTGGTAAGTGGTTGCGACATCAAGAATTGGATAAAATTTTGAGACAGGATATTGATTATCCAGACTACAAGAACATGCCAGCAGCTCAATCCGCACAACAAACGTTGCAGTTATTAGATAGAAACTGGAAATCATTTTTCAATTCTATTAAAGATTGGTCTAAGAACAAAGACAAGTATTCTGGAAGACCAAAACCACCAAAGTATAAACCAAAAGATGGAAAAATGGTTTTTATACTTACAAATCAACAATTGAGACTAAGGGATGAATTATTATACTTTCCAAAGTCTTTCCAAGGATTTGCTGTAAAACCCAGATGTGTGCATTTAAGTGACTTTAAGAAAATTAATCAAGTTCGGATTGTACCAATCAATCAAATCTTTTGCGTTGAGATTGTGTATAGTATTCAAATAGAAGATGTTTTGTTACCAGATAATGGTCGTTATATGAGTATTGATTTAGGTTTAGATAACTTAGCAACTATTGTCACAAATACTAGTTCAAATCCAGTGATTGTCAATGGTAAAGGTCTAAAATCGAATAATCAATACTATAACAAAAAGAATGCTCATTATCAGAAAGTGGCAAAACGAATGAACAACAAGTTTTATACGAGTCGATTGTATCGTTTAACTCAAGGACGTAATTTCAAAATTGAAGACTCGTTACATAAAATTAGTAAGTTTATAGTAACATTGGCTCTTTCTAATGATATTCATACAATCGTGATTGGAAACAATAAAGATTGGAAGCGAGATGTTTCTTTAGGAAAGAGAGTTAATCAATCATTTGTAAATATACCACATCAGAAACTAATCGAGAAGATTATTTATAAAGCTAAAAATGTAGGTATTAGTGTGATTCTCACGGAAGAATCATACACTAGCGGTACAAGTTTTCTTGATGGAGAAAGTCCAAATAAAGGGTTCTACAACAAGAAGCGAAGAATCCATCGAGGATTATTTGTAAGTAATCAAGGTATAAGTATTAATGCTGACGTTAATGCTGCATATCAAATAATGAAAAAAGTATTCCCTAATGTTTTTGCAGATGGGATAGAGGGTGTAGTGTTACACCCAGTTAGAGTAGATGTTATTTAATAATGTTGACTAACAAACATTTTATTAAAGGAATTTAGTATTCTTAGATTTTATTTAATGAAATGATAACATAACGAGGAATGTTGATAAAATGATGAAGAACGTTAATGACTCAAAATCCAAAGTGGCTTCACTTTGGATTTTTTGTTTTAATTGTGATATAATGATTAAAACAACTAAGGAGTGATTTTAAATGAGTAAAAAGAAACAAGCTATGGCTTTATTTAAAGAATATGGAACAGAATCTATTAAACGTATCGATAAAATTTTAGAACTGGAAAAACCAATTATGATTGACTTTTCAGATATTGAATCTGCGTGTAATACACATGGTGATGATTTTTATGATTTTTGCAATTGGATGTTAAATGATATTCGTGAGTCGGCTGAAAACAATAACGTCCATGTGTTTATAGATGGTGACAGTGAAGTTATATGTCAGGTCTCTCGATTCAATGTAGAACCAAGAAAACGTGATTGGAGTTTAAAAGACGAACTTTTTGATTATAATTTAGGTTCATTTTCGGAATTCATCAACTTGGATTCAGATTTTGGGGATGAGGAATTTGATAATTTTATCAGTTTGAGTTATCGATTGGGAGTGGATGAGAATATCGATGATTGGGATGAAAATGATGAAGTTTGGGAGTATTACATTGAAACATTTGAGGATTCTATACCAAAGATGAAGACTGATTTGGATAAAACGATTGAAAACATGCAAGAAGTTGTAGACTATATTGATAACAAGAAGCGTCGACTTTGGGATGAGTACGACAGTTTATTTTCAGTTGACTATTAGTCGTAAACTAAACAATTTGCTATTCATTAGTTTATAAGGTATAATGAAATCATGAATAAGTTAAATTTGAGGTGATTTAGATGGAACATAAAGCACTATACGAAAAACGTTACGAACAATTTGTAAAACTTGGTGCGTTTTTAGATTGGGCAGTCAATGAAATTAAAACTGAAATGAAAAAGCGTGATTTTGGATTTGAGAAATTCAAAGAATCACGTGGAGCACACATGAGTGACCGTGACTACATGAATTGGTGTAGTGAACAACTTGAGCGAATTCTAGAGATTCCAACTGATTTAGTAGTGGAAATCATGGACACGAATGGAGCTTACAAGCTAAAACCAGCGTTCGCTACACGACTAGATGATATTCGAGTTGTTTTAGTAAGTAGAACATTTTTAGACATGAATAGATTATTCGAAATGGAAGACGGTTTCAATGAAAGTTCATATGTTGAAATGCTAGAAAGATATAGTAATGGTAACGGTTACGACGGAATTAACGACGTGGAATTATACATTGACTTGTATAAAAAAATGAATAAAATTCAAGAATTGTTGGTAGCAGTTGTACACACGGTACGAGAAGATGTAACTAAGTTCTTGAATGACTTGGAAAACATTAAGAAGACTTGGGGTTAAAAGAAAGGATTGATTTGAAATGCCAATTAGAGTAGATTTAACATTCAGTGAATACGCAGCAAAATGTGGGTATTTGGGTTCACAATTAGCTGAGTTTCCAGAAGAAGTGCTTGATAGATTAGACGAGATTTTTGATGATGTTGATTTAGTGGAACATCCAGAAGCTCATCCAGATAATGTATATTGTAATATTTACCAATCAACAAGTAAGGAATTGGTACGTGATTTTGATTTAGAAGACAGTTCGCATGATGGTATTGTTGCACATTTGGAATATGAGTATACGTATCTCGGATATAACGACGATGATGATATTTATTATTACATGTAATGGAAAGGATTGAGAGATTATGACAATTTTAGTAGAAATGGATTATTTAGAATACGCTGCGAACACCATGTACGGTAAAGAATTTTGTGATTTACCGTATCAAATTAGGGATGCTATCGAGGAGTATTTTGATGGATTGAATCTATCTGAAAATTCGAATGCAAATCCAGACAACATGTGGGTTAATAGTTTTACAGAAGCAGATAAATGTGAAGCTATTTATTTAGCTTATGATGAAGAAGTTGACGAAGATGAAGCTGAGGAATATGATGAAGAAGAATTGATTGAAAAACTACGTGATAGTTATGGATTCTTGGGTGTAGTTGACGGAAGTTACTACTTATTTCAATAGAAAGTGAGGAATTTAAAATGACAATTAAAGCGGAGTTAGATTACATGGAATATGCATCAATATGCGGTCCGGGTCACCAATTGTGTGATTTACCAGAAAGCATTCAAGATGAAATTGAGGAATTTATGGATGGGATTGATTTGGTCGAAAATCCACGATATCATCCAGACGAATTAGTAGTAAATTATTTACAACAATTTACTAAACGTGATGTAGTCATTCATGAAATAGGTGAGAGTGAAGCTACGGAAGAAGAAATCGCTGAGTGGGATGAAGATGAAATCATTGAGGAGTTATCCAATAATTACACATATCTTGGCGAGGAAGACGGAATTTATTACGTAATGTGATGAGGTGGCTTGGATGAAATATACGGAATATGCGAAATATTGCGACGAAGGTAAGCTTTTAGCTAGACTCTCTAAGGAAATACAAGAAGTTATCAATAGAGTTTGTGGTGATGTGGATGAAAATTTTGATTTCACGTCAAGTCCAGAGTTACACCCGGATTATTTTGTCAACCACAATTTAATGATTTGGAAATGGTCGGACATTGTGAAATACGTAACAGAACATGGATATTTAAGTGAAGATGAGATTGATGGAATGTATGAGGGAAACGTTGTTTACGAAGTTGAACGGGATTATTTCTGGTTCGGCGAGCAAGACGGACTTTATTACTTTTTGAAAGGATGATTGTATGAAACAAATCGATTTATTTTCAGAATGGATTAACAATAACTTTACACTTAATGTTTATGGCGGGATAAGTATTGTCAGTTTGATTAATGGAATTAATGATAATAGTAGCGTTAGAAGTATGATTTCAGAGTTTTCAGTACACAGCGTTAGTAGAGAGGTGGAACGAAGTAGCTACGGAATTGAGTATGATGTGAGTATTGATATTCAATTCAAAGATGGTACTGCTGTTAGAACGAAACGTACGTTTTTGAATAGTTCACACATTGAAGATTATTTTGTTGAATACGATGAAGAATTCGAAAGTGAATGTCTAAAATTTGATGATTTGTCAAAAGATGAACAATGGAATCTCATTAATGAGTGGATTGAAAATGTAATTGACTGTTACTGGAATGTATAACTAGAGAACACGTTTGAAGCGTATCTTTCATACGTTTTGAGCGTGTTTTTACTATGATTTTATATACTTTTAGATTTAGGTTATGCTATAATAGTTATACATATAAGAGATTACATTAATGGAGGTAAACATGACAAAATTAAGACTTTTTGAAGCATTTTCTGGAATTGGAGCACAAGCGAAAGCATTGAAGAATATTGGCGTTGATTTTGAGAGCGTTGGTGTTGCTGAGGTAGACGGTGAAGCAATCAAATCGTATGCTGCTGTTCATTCGGACACAAGTAATGTTGAGATTCCGAGTGAGGAAGAGATGCAAGAGTACATGGAACGGTTGAACATTCCAGTAGATAAGAAAGGCAATCGTATCAAGTTAAAAGGTGAACAACTGGAAGCTGTTTACAGAGCTTCGGTTGCAATCAAGAACGTGGGAGACATTTCAAAAGTGAAAGAGTTTCCGAGTATGGATTTATTCACGTATTCGTTTCCATGTCAATCCATTTCATTTGCTGGTTATGGTCACGGATTAGACCGTGGAAGTGGTACACGAAGCTCATTGCTTTGGGAATGTGAACGTGTTATCGAACAACAAAAACCTAAGTATTTACTAATGGAAAACGTAAAAGCACTACTATCTGTGAAGCACAAACACAATTTTGACATTTGGAAAGAATGGTTGGACGATGTGGGATATAATTCGTATGTGATGGTATTGAACGCTAAACACTTTGGAATTCCACAAAATCGTGAGCGTGTGTTTATGGTGTCAATTCGTAAGGATGTGGATGCTGGTTACGAAATTCCAATTGGTCGTGAAATTGACGTTAAGATTTCTGACTTTGTAGATTATAGCGTAGAAGCTCGATTATCAATGGATAAACAACGAGATATTGTTAGACGAGATGCTGGATTACAACAACGTATTAAAAATAAGTTAAACGGAATCGAGCATGAGATTCCAAATAACAAAATTGATGGATTGGGTCAAGTATACGCATCATTTAGAAGTACAGCTGTGACAAATCACGAAAGTTGGTATGTACAAACATTGACGACTGCAAATCAAAAAGTGTATTTAGGTGGTATTTCTACTGAGAAGTTATACGATGATTCTGACGATTTGGTGAATTATTTCTGGAGTCGTGAGTTATCTAGTCGTGAGTATTGGAGACTAATGGGATTCACGGACGAAGACTATGACAAAGCATTTAAAGTGACACGAGTACCATACTTGTATCGACAAGCTGGGAACTCGATTGTAGTTCAAGTGTTAGAAGCAATATTCACTAATTTACTGAAAAAGTAGGTGATTCGAATGAGTGGTGTTCGATTAGTTGACGGAATTGTGGATAGTGAACAATGGTTAGAATACTTGGAAGGCGAACCGAAATTCGCTAGATATATGCGATTCAACAACTGTGTATTTAATGGAGAGCATATACTAGATAATACAATTGTGGTAGAAGTGGTATTGAATAATTGTACATTTGGAGATGATGGTACGTTGTTCGACTTCTTAGAAGGTTCAAGTGTTAAACGTATAGAATTGAACAATTGTGATGGTGTGAATCACGCACTTGAGAATGGTTGGTCTGATTTAGATAAAATCTTCGACAAATTGACAATTGTTATTAATGATTGAGTGAGTGGATTACCCACTCGCTTTTTTATTTTATGTCTGTACTCAAATGAGAATTGTGCTATACTAATAGATGAGATACTGGAAAAAGGAGATAGTGCGACATGAGAATGACAGATGAACAAATTATTGAAATCTTAGAAACATTACCAATTAACTATTACACAAAATCAAATGATAAGGTGACTCAAGTGTACGACAGAGCAAATTCGGCTACATACATTGATATGGTGAAGAATGAAATCACCATCGGATTACGTGTGTTCGATAAATTTGACGTCGTAGATGAATCGATAGTACGTGCAGTGTTTTACCATGAAGTGTCTCATGCTATTTTAACTAAAATGGATTTATTGCGACAGTCTAAATACACATCACAAGTGGTAAATAAACATAGACAAACTAAGGGTGATATTCGATTACCAGAAGATGAGTTTGCTGAAATTATGAATATTATCGAGGATTCTCGTATTGAGAACGCATTGAAGAACTACTACATTGATGTTGATTTTCCAAGATTTCGTAGTATGTTACACAAAGATGTAATAAATGCTCAGGATACACCATTGTTGAGATTTGCAAAACCACTATTAATGGGCGTTCAAAACAAATATTATACTCGTATTATGACTGAGTTACAACATTTATTGAAAGTTAATGTGACAACAGATGATTATGCTCGTGTGTTAGCAATTTACTATGATATTATTGTGGATTTCTATAATAATGAAAGTCCAGAAAGTAATGATGGTAACGACCAACAAAATAATCAAAACAATCAAGATAATCAAAACAATCAAGACAGTCAAGATAAACAAGACGGTCAAAACAATCAAGATAATCAAGATAATCAAAATAATCAAAATAATCAAAATAATCAAAATAATCAAAATAATCAAAATAATCAAAA
>ERZ1674176.3-NODE-3-length-121597-cov-8.727173_pt1 | contig 121597 bp, 99 predicted proteins | sample MGYA00581288_ERZ1674176 | MGnify/ENA primary metagenome ERZ1674176 (study PRJEB41354, sample SAMEA4873327) | human saliva metagenome | biome: human-associated habitat [ENVO:00009003]; feature: mouth environment [ENVO:08000002]; material: saliva material...
CTTCGGCACGGCGCTGGGCATGACCCGCAATCGCGCCGACGCGGAGGACCTGGTTCAGGATACCTACCTCAAGGCCTACCAGAAGTTCCACCAGTATCAGCCTGGCACCAATATCAAGGCCTGGCTCTACCGGATCCTTACCAATACCTACATCACCAGCTACCGCAAGGCGCAGCGCTCGCCCAAGCGCGCCTCCAGCGACACCGTCGAGGATTGGCAGCTGGCCGACGCCGCCTCCCACTCAGAGGTTGGCCTCAAATCCGCGGAAGTCGAGGCGCTCGAGGCGCTGCCCTCCGCTCAGCTGCGTGACGCCTTCGATTCGCTCTCAGAGGAACACCGGATGGTTGTCCTCATGGCTGACGTTGAGGGTATGAGCTACAAGGAAATCGCCGAAGAACTAGGAGTTCCCATGGGGACCGTCATGAGCCGACTGAACCGGGCGCGCAAGAACCTGCGCTCCGCGCTGGCCGACGTCGCCGCGGAATACGGGATCGGAGGAGCCAAGTGAACACTCATGTGACCTGCCAGGACGTCCTGGACGCCCTGTACGAACTGATCGACTGCGAGGAATGCGACCGCCGCAGCGGCCTCATCGACGCCGGATCCGTGCCCGGCCCCGATGCGCGCGCCCGCGCCCTCATGATCAAGCACGTCGCCACCTGCGCGCACTGCGCCGACGCCCTGGATGCGGAGCGCCACGTGCGCGCCCTCATGCGCGGCTGCTACGAGACCGAGCAGGCCTCCGATGCGCTGCGCGCCCGCGTCGTCGCATCAATCACCAGCGTGTCCGTCACCTGGCGCTAGGAGCGCTGCGACGACGCGTGATCGCGTCGCGGCGCGCGGGCAGACGAGGCTGGGGTTGCCGCCCGTTTTTCGGTGACCTTCGTCGCCGCGAACGGCCTGTGCCTTGGTGGTTTGGGCCAATGTGTGCAAAAATGCTTCAGTCTAGACAACAAACCCAAGGAGAATGACATGTCGAAGCGGGGTCGTAAGCGTCGCGATCGTCGTAAGAACGGCGCGAACCACGGCAAGCGTCCTAACGCCTGAGCCGAATACGTTGCGCGCCCGGACCGGTTGGTCCGGGCGCGTTTTGTATGCGCGTTGTGTATGCGCGGGTGGTGGGGACCAGGCGCGGCCGTGCGAGGCGCGCGTGACGCAAGGGCGCGCGGGAGTGGGACCAGGCCTGCGCCGTGTCTGGGGCGTGCACCGCAGGTTTGTGGCCTCGCAGCGCAGCAAAACGGGGCGCGGGGCCATCGTTCGCTGCAGATTGTGATCGCGCTGTGCCCATGGGGATAGGTTGTTCGTGTGCTGGGCTGGTGTTGAGGATGCTCGTGGTGGTGTGAGTAGCCCGTCTATGGGGGCGCCAATCCACTGGCCTTCGTTCTGGATAGGAAACGCCGTTCTGGATAGGAACCACGCATCTGGATAGGTTATTAAGCTATCCAGAACGCGATAACCTATCCAGTTCACTGTTTCCTATCCAGAACATGAACTCGTTGTGGGGCGCGTCCGATCCGGAAACGTCGATTTCGCCCATCGCAGCGCTCGGTGGGAGGGCTCCATAGAAGGCGATGATCGAGTGATGAGCTCGTACGCCCTAGCGCTCTCATGAGCCTCAACCGTAGACCCTCCCAGTCGTTGTAGTCCGGCCAGCTGACACGAATAACGTTCCATCCTGCATCGCGAAGATCCTGATCCCTGCGGATCCACTCCCGTTTTGCGCGCGCAAGATCGGATTGGTTGTCGCCTAGTTTCCCGATGCCGTCAAATTCAATGATGATTCGTAGATCTGCGATGACAATATCTGCGTAATAGTGACGACCCCGGACCTCAATGTGCACTTGAGTCAGTGACGGGAAAGGGCTGATCGAGCGCACAAGCCAAAGCAAGGCTGCTTCAGCAGGATTCTCGCATCCAGGATCAATCGCGCGAAGAATGGCGCATGCTCGGCGGAGTCCTCGTTTTGTGGGGGAGTGTTCGAGGCGCTTGAGGAGCGCTACGCGGATTTCCTCTGCCCGTTCACGTGATTCCATCTGCTCAAACATTGAAAAGTTGCTCCACTGATGCAGTGCCATGCATCCGAGGACGAAAGCCTCCAACGGCTCCTCTTGCTGAACGCAACGGATGAGTGCATCGTACGGGTGTTCCGTTTCCAATCCGTTAGTGCGTCTGCGTTCCTCAGAGAGTGGAGGGATGCTGGAACAGGTGACACCTGTTTCGGGTACTGTCGTTGAGCCGACCGAACACGCTGGAAGTCGGGAAGTGGATCGTCTTGTTGGCCTGTAGATGGTTATCTGTGGATTAGCGGACCATCCCTGAATTCCGTTGAGTAGAAGGCAACTACGTCCTACGTACAGTGCTCGGTGTTGTAGGGATGCATTCACTGCATGGATTCGGGCGAGGGCAACCGCGTTCCATATTTCCCAAGGAGTTGACTCGTCTGGATGCAGTGGGAGAGCAGCTGCAATGCCGCGCATGATGCGAACGGTGACGGGCGAATGCGCATGGCTCTTTGGTGTCTGTAAGACATCGGTGACGACAACAGGTACCTGGTTCATGTATCCAGCTTTGAACAGAGCTTCGAGTTGGGGGTAGTCGAAAAGGAGGGCCTGTGGATAACCGGGTCTCTCTTTTTGCCCCTGTGCATAACGGCGAGGAGTGAGGTGTCGGGAGTCGCATGTCAGGATGGGGGCGGAAGCGCGCGCGGAGAGCTGTTAGCGATGGGGTGTGTGAGGGGGACTGATATCTGAATGCACGCTGTTGGAGTGAGGAGCGCCCCATAGAGATCAACGAGGAGAAGCCTCACGCGCCATCTGGATAGGAAATGGAAATCTGGATAGGTTATTGCGTTCTGGATAGCTTAATAACCTATCCAGATAACTAGTTCCTATCCAGAACAACGTTTCCTATCCACAAGCCAACTCTACTATTTCCGTTGAACCGAATACGCGCGTGCGACACTTGAACGAGCATCCAGACATCGGCCGATGTGCTCGTGTCAGATCCTGATGCAACCGGGCGCCTCGAACTTCCGTGAGAAGCACAGAAGTCTTCGACTTCGGTACGGGCGACACCGAGCTCATACACCTGCGGTGGTGCTGCACTCGCGCCGCAGCGTGCAGCGAAGACCTGTGAGAGAGGTAGGAAGCAACTTTCGCAGCGTATCCTGGTACCTGTTGGCGCGCGGGTGCGTCCCGGTGCGCGCAGACTGATTCGTCGATACGAAAGAGGCCCCATGTCCCTCCAGATGCGTCTCGTTCACGCCCGCAAGGGGCTCACGCCTCCCGCGCTGCACACCGAGGAAGCCGCGCGTGAGATGGCGGCGGGTGCCCCGCAGCAGCACCCCATGCCTGCGTCGATGCGAGTGCGTTTCACGGCAACATGCGATAAAGGCGTGACCCGCGTGCTCCCGAAGCAGGGCCTGCGCTCGGGCGGCGCTCTCATCTTCTTGCACGGCGGTGCCTACCTCTTCCCGCTGGTTGACGGCCAGTGGGGCATCGTTGAGGGCCTCATCGATCGCACCGGCCTGCCCGTCATCATTCCGGACTATCCGCTCGCCCCCAACCACACCGCGGTCGAAGCGTTCGACTTCGTCCAGCCCATCATCGACGAGGTCCAGGCTGAGTTTGGCCGCGTCATCATCTTTGGCGACTCGGCGGGCGGCGGTCTGGCGTTGTCCCTCGCCATGCAACGCCGAGACGCGGGCAAGCGCCAGGTGGATGGCCTCGTCCTGTATGCGCCGTGGCTGGACGTCACCATGACGAACCCGGCGATCGAGGAGGTGCAGCGCCGCGACAAGATCCTGCGCGCGCCCGGACTGGAGTGGGCTGGCCGCGCGTGGGCGGGCGATCTGGACCCCGCAGACTGGCGGGTCAGCCCTCTGTACGGCGACCCGGCGGGACTGCCGCCGATGCGGATTTTCCAGGGCGACGCGGATATCTTGGGCCCAGACGCGATCGAGTTCGCCCGCAAGGCGGCTCGCGCTGGCGTCGACGTGCGCCTGCGCGTGGAGCCGGACGGCTTCCACGTCTACGTGCTCTCAGTCCCCGTTATTCCCGAGGCCGAGGCTGCCCTCGACCACAGCGCGCGCTTTATCTCGGGGATTCTCACCCAGCCGTGAGCCGACCCGTTTCACGCCCCGTTTCACGGCCTCGCTGATCGAGGGCAAGAAGCCGCCGATGTGTACGTGCGTCGGAGTGACGGCGTGCCTCGTCAATCCAGCCTTGCTTGATCGATGATCCACGAGTAGTAGTAGACGTCAAGTGTCATCGAAGTTGTCCCTGGATTCTTGATGCAAGCACTGTACAGGACTTCGTCGACGCGTCGGTCATCGAGAAATACGCGGCTATCGATGACTGTCTGACGGGTGGTTCCGTCGGCCAGGGTCATGATGAAGTGATAGTCAGCTACGGACATGGTTCGGTAGCGTCCCTGTGGTTCTCGGCGCGAAACAATTTCGCGTGTGCACGATGAGACGGTCACAGTCTGCGGACCGGTGAAGAGATCGAAGACGACACGCGTCCCGTAACCTAGAGCGTTGTAGGCGCTTGGAATCAGAATAAGCACCGGTATCACGAGGGCTGTGGCTCGTTTGTGCAAGCCCATGACAGTGCCAGCTCTCTCGCGCTTGTCGAACCATTGAAACAAGTAGGTAATGGCGGCGATGCATGCGAGCATGATGAGAAACGCTGTGCCGTAGGAGAAAGTCAGCCAGCGGAACCGAGAGGGGCCATGAGGGGAAATTGTGTCTGCCAAATGGGCCAAACCATACAAGATGAGAGTGAGGACGATCCAGAACGCTGTCCCATAGCGCTTCTGCTCTTTCGTCAGCGAACTTGTTGGGGATTGGGGTGTGGTAGACGTGTTCTTACGCTTGCTCATGGGGGTGCTTCAATGGGGGTACTGCGGGTAGCGGTGCTCAGTCGCGTTCTTTGCGGTGCCGACGTGGCCTATGCGAGTCTCGTATAGCGAAACCGATTGAATAATAGATGGCACATCCAATGATCCCGCTCAGGATAATAGCCGCGCAGATGGGGATGATGACGGGAACGGCGATGGGTGACATGCGTGCGAATTGGACGATCATCCAGCACACAATTGCGGTGAGGCTCCCCGCCGCTACCGCGATGGCAGTGCGCGAGATCTGGGGTTCATCAACGGAGGGTTGATCGGGGGAGAGAGGCGCTTCGTTGCTCATAAGAACCGTTTCAGCTGGGACGGAGACGGACGAGGCTGTTTATTCCGTGTCACTGCCCACCTGCATAGGTGGCGTGGTGTGGATTGAAGGCGGGGAGTTTTTCGGTGGTGGTGTCTCAGTGGTGTCGTGTGGCCTCGTGACGACGAGGCTCGGGCTGGGCGGGTGCACCCACCTCGTCGGTGAGAACACGCAGCATCTTACTCAACCCGCGCGTCGACGATGATCCAGCTGTGGCGATAGACCTCAAGTGTCAGAGGTGAGGCCCCCTTCTTGTCAGCGCACGCTTCGTAGAGGGTGCTGTAGATGCCGGTCGCGTCGTAGGCGGTGCTCAAGTGAGTCGTGTGCTTCGAGCCGTCGGTGAGGGTGAGATCGAACCTGTAGGACGTAGAGGTGCCTCCCCGTCGCGAGCGCGTTCTGAGCGCACTGTAGCTGCACGACTTGACGGTGACGGTCTGTGTTCCTTCGATCGTATCCGCAACCGACTGCACGGAACCAATGACCGCCATCGTTCCGACGATGAGGACGGGGATGGAGAGAACCACGAGCCAGACGATTGGCTTACGCATGTTCGTCCTGTCGCCAGCGCGCCTCGCTCGGTTCACACGGAGAGCCGTCATGACAATGATGACCGCACAGATGAGCATACTGATGGTGCCGACGGCGCTCGCGATGCATTGCCAGGTGAGTTTGATGTCGCCCACGTCGTAGAAATTGCTCAGCACAAAATAGGCAACGACACCGCTGAACGTGAGGAACTTCAGGACGTTGAGTACCGTCGCGTAGTTCGTGTTCATGACCGGACGGCCCACGTTGCCCAGTCCATGCGGCTGCATTGGGGCCTGGCCCGGGAAGGGCTGCTGGGGGTACATGCCGCCCTGGTACTGGCCGGGTTGCGGCTGCATCGGGACCTGGCCCGGGAAGGGCTGCTGAGGAGGATAACCGTGGGGGTATTGGTTGCTCATGGTGTCTCGCTGGTCAGTGGGGTGGTGTCCTCGTGCGGAGGCTAGCTCAATGTTGGGCGTGCACCGACAATACTACGGGTGCGCGCGAGCGCGAGGACGCCTGACTGATAGGTGTTGATGAGTCGGCAGGGGCATTCGTTCATGGACAGCTACCCACTAGACGAGGCGCGCGTCAGCGGTGATCTGCGTGCGCGGATACAGGTCGAGGACCAGCTTCTTCGATGAGGGGCGCAACTCGCATCCTTTGTAGAGGGTGCCGGAGATGCCCGATGCCGACTGCAACTCATCCCGTTTTTCTGTTTCGATGACAAGGACAAGCGTGCTCTTGTTGTTGAGTGTTATGTTGAATTCGTTCTTATAGCTGCTCGGGCTGGTGTTTGTTGGTGAGCTCCTCACCGGACGTTGGTACAACCAGCACGAGGAGACTGTTGTGGCGTGGGGTCCTTCGATGAGGTCGCGTGCTGCCGGCACTGCGTTGCTGATTGCGATGACTGCGGCGGCAAGTCCGACGAGGCAGATGAGGGCATACCCGGACGCCCGAGTTTCGGCCGACTCATTCTCGCCTTCTGTGAACAAGATGCTCGTGTAGCGCACCGTGGCGGGAATGAAGGGAATGCACAAACCCGCGGCTGCGAGCCCGAACAGGCATGCGGCGAACTGCCATTGAAGTGTGGCAGTACCAGAATCGTTGGTGTGGGCCATTCCGATGCTGGTGAAAAACAGTGCTGCGACCACGCTCGCTAGACCCGCGAACACGTCGGTGGGTATCGGGAGAGTGAAGGCCTTCGTGGACTTATCCTCTGGTGTGGAACTGTCCTGTGGGTCTGTGCCTGTTGACGTCGCGTGAGGCCGTGCAGCGGTCGGCGACGATGAACGATCGCGCTGCGCAGCGGCTGAGGGGGAGGCGGCGCGGGGTGCAGGCGCCGTCGGCTCGCTGTCCGCATGCGCCTCGGAGATGCGCGGGGGCAGAGTCTCGACGGGTTTTTCATCCCCGGTGCGAGGGGTGGGAACTCCGTATGGGAACGCGGGTCCGACCCTTCTACGGAGGGATCAACGGGCACCGGCCCGTTGCGTGGCACCCGGTGCGCAGCCTCCACGTTCTCCTCGGGCAGCGCAGGTTCCGACCCGGTGGGCGGCGCGTACGGATTGTTACTGCGCATGCCGGGATACTACACGTCCGCCGGGGTCGCTCCCGTCCACTCGTACCAGCCCTGGTGTTGGACGATCCACGCCATGAGGGCGTACCCAGCCTGGCCGGGCAGAGTTTGCCCGTCCGCGCCTCGCGCCAGGGAGGCGGCCATGTCTTCGAACCACTGGTCATGCGCGACCAGTGGCGTGTAGCAGTCGACGAAGGGGATGCCTCGGCGCGCGCACACTTCGGAGCACGAGGAGGACAGAGCCTTCAGCGACCCGGAGTCCACGCCAGCCAGCGGCGGGGGACCCACGACGAAGCTGGGGATGCCCAGCGCGGTCGCCCGGTCGGTGATGTTAGCCAGGTTCAGGCGGGAGCGGGCCGTCGAAATGCCGGCTGCGACGTCGCCAGGGCCCACACCGATGACGAGGCCGTGGGGCTCCCCCTCGGCTAGGCGCGGCAGCACCTCGGCCTCCCAGCGCGCGGCCATCTGCTTCGTCGTCTCTGAGGGTACGGCTAGGGTCAGGAACGTGGCGGGCAGATCGAAGGTGGAGTGCGCGTTGACGCGACCGACCCAGCCCAGGCCTCGGGGGTCGCCGACGCCCGCGACGAGCTCGTCTCCGATGAAGCAGATCCGCATGGTGTTCCTTTCCGGTGCCTCCCGCGCCCCCGGTGGGAGCGCCGGCCCTCGTTAGCCTTCGAAGGCCTGCGCAATAAGGGTAGCTGCTTGCTCCTTGTGAAGCGAGGCACGTCCCGCTGCGGTCGTTGCCGACTCGGGGCGAGAGACCACGCGAACCGGGCGTCCCAGCGATGGGAACAGGTTGAGCGCCAGGTGCGGCCACGCGCCCTGGTTGCGCGGCTCGTCCTGCACCCAGGTCACCGACGCATTCGGGTACTGGGCCAGGGTCTCGGCCACCTCGGCCTCGGGCAGCGGGTAGAGCTGCTCCAAGCGGATGATCGCCGTCGACGTGTCGCCGCGGTGCTCGCGCTCCTTCATGAGGTCGTAGTACAGGCGACCCGAGCACAGCAGGACGCGCGTCACCGACGACGGATTGGTGATCGAGGAGTCGCCGATGACGGGCTGGAAGGTGCCCGAGGTGAACTCGTCGAGGTGCGAGGAGGCGGCCGACAGACGCAGCAGCTGCTTGGGCGTGAAGGCGATGAGCGGCTTACGCGGGCGCTTGTAGGCCTGCGTGCGCAGCATGTGGAAGTAGTTCGCCGGCGTGGAGGGCTGGACGATCCACATGTTGTCCTGGGCGGCCAGCTGCAGGTAACGCTCGATGCGCGCGCTCGAGTGGTCGGGTCCCTGACCCTCATAGCCGTGGGGGAGGAGCATGACGAGAGAGCAGCGCTGGCCCCACTTCTGCTCGGCCGAGCAGACAAACTCGTCGATGACCGTCTGCGCGCCGTTGGCGAAGTCTCCGAACTGGGCCTCCCAGATCGTGAGTGTCTCGGGGCTCTCGAGCGAGTAGCCGTAGTCGAAGGCCAGGACGCCGTACTCGCTCAGCGGGGAGTTCCACACGTCGAATCGCGCCTGACTCTCGGTGAGGAAACGCAGCGGCGTGAACTCGCGCCCGTCGTTCGCGTCGTGCAGGATCGCGTGACGCTGGACGAAGGTCGCGCGGCCCACGTCCTCGCCGGACAGGCGCACGCCGGTGCCCTCCATGAGGAGCGTGCCGAAGGCGAGGAGCTCCGCGAAGCCCCAGTCGATTGGCTTGTTTCCGAGCGCTATCTCCAGGCGGCGCTCGCACAGCTGACGCAGCTTGGGGTGAGGCTCGAAGCCCTCCGGGAAGCGCGTGTGAGCGCGGCCGATGCGGCGCAGTGCCTTGGCGGGGGCCGCGGACGTCCAGCCGATCATCATGCCGATGCCGGGCATCTGGGACTCCGGCATGGTCCATTCCTCGTCGCGGGACTCCCCGGCCTCGCCCACTCCGGCGGTGAGGGCAGGGTCGTGCGTGCGGCTGCCCGGGTTGATTTCGGACACCGAGGAGGCGCCGCCCGCGCGGGTCTCCTCGAGGATGCGCCCGAGTTCCGCCTCGTACTGGGCGATCGACTGGCGGGCCTCGTCCTCGGTGAGCTGGCCGCGACCCACGAGGCCGCGGATGTACACCGCGCGCGTGGAGGGGATGCGGTCGATGAGGGAGTACATGACGGGCTGGGTCATCGACGGGTCGTCGCCCTCGTTGTGGCCGCGGCGTCGGTAGCACACCATGTCGATGATGACGTCCTTGTGGAAGGCGTTGCGGTACTCGAAGGCCAGGTGCGCGCAGCGGATGACGGCCTCGGGGTCGTCCGCGTTCACATGCAGGATCGGGACCTGCAGGCCCTTGGCCAGGTCCGTTGCGTAGCCGGTGGAGCGGCCCTGCGTCGGGCCCGTCGTGAAGCCGATCTGGTTGTTGACGATGATGTGGATCGTGCCGCCGGTCTTGTAGCCCTCCAGCTGGGAGAGGTTCAAGGTCTCCTGGACGACGCCCTGGCCGATGAAGGCCGCGTCGCCGTGGATAAGGATCGGGATGATCGGCAGGTCCGGGTCACCCAGGTGCTCCTGCTTGGCACGAACAATGCCCTCCAGGACGCCGTCGGCGGCCTCCAGGTGCGAGGGGTTGGCGGCCATGTAGACCTTCGTGGCCAGGCCGTCGTCAAGGGAGTACACGCCCCACGTGCCCAGGTGGTACTTGACGTCGCCCGATCCCTGGACGGAGTTGGGCATGTAGTTACCCTCGAACTCGTCGAAGATCTGCGCATACGACTTGCCCGCGATGTTGGCCAGGACGTTGAGGCGTCCGCGGTGCGCCATACCGATGGCGACCTCGTGGATGCCGGTGCGCGCCGAGTCGGCGAGGATGTGGTCGAGCAGCGGGATCAGTGACTCGCCGCCCTCGAGGGAGAAACGCTTCTGGCCCATGAACTTCGTCTGGAGGAACTCCTCGAAGGCCTCGGCGCGGATGAGGGTGCCCAGGATGTGGCGCTGCGCGTCGGGGGAGGGGGCCTCGTACGGGCGCTCGATGCGCTTCTGGACCCATGCGCGCTGCTCAGGATCCTGAATATGCATGTACTCGATGCCAACCGTGCGCGTGTAGGTGTCGTGCAGGCGCGTGAGGATGTCGCGCAGCAGCATCTGGTCCGAGTCGCCGAATCCGCCGGTGGGGAAGGGGCGATCCAGGTCCCACACGCTCAGGCCGTAGGATGACAGATCGAGGTCGGGGTGGCGACGCACGCGGTAGGCCAGCGGGTCGGTGTCGGCGGCGAGGTGGCCGCGCGAACGGTAGGCGTGGATGAGTTCCGCGATGCGCGCGGGCTTGCCCTTTTCGTGGTTCGGATCGTAGTCGTAGTCCGCTTCCCACGCGTAGGGGCGCGCGGGGACGTGCATCGAGGTGAAGACGCGCTCGTAGAAGCCGTCGCGGCCCGAGAGCTTGGCGTCCACGAGGGCCAGGAGGCGACCCGATGCCGCGCCCTGGATGATGCGGTGGTCGTAGGTGGACGAGAAGAACATCGTCTTGCCGATGCCGAGGGCGGCCAGGCGCTTGGGGGAGACGCCCCGGAATTCCGCCGGGTAGTCGGTGGCGCCCACGCCGATGATGAGGCCCTGGCCGACCATGAGGCGCGGCACGGAGGTGGTGGTGCCCAGCGTGCCCGGGTTCGTCAGCGTGACGGAGGCACCCTGGAAGTCGGTGGTCGTCAGCGTCGCCGTGCGGGCACGCGCAACGAGGTCCTGGTAGGCGTCGACGAACTCGGCGAAGGTCAGGGTGTCGGCGTCGTGGATGACGGGGACCTTCAGGGAGTGGTTGCCCTGCGCGTCGGCCACGTCGATGGCCAGGCCGAAGCCGATGTGCGCGAGATGCTCGACGGCGGGCTTGCCGCCCTCGATCGTGTAGCGCACGTTCAGGTCGGGCATCTCGCACAGAGCCTCCACCAGGGCGTAGCCGATGAGGTGCGTGAAGGAGACCTTGCCGCCGACGGTGCGCGCCAGGTGCGCGTTGATGAGGGCTCGGTTTTCGATGAGGAGCTTGGCCGGGATCTGGCGCTGGGAGGTGGCCGTGGGGATGGAGAGCGAGGCCTCCATGTGCTTGGCGGTCGCGCGCGCCGCGGACTTGAGGATGTGGAGCTCGTCGTGCGAGGGGGCGTCCTGGAAGAGCGTGAAGGCTGCGCGTCCGTGCTGCTGGCGCGTGTAGGGGCTGGTGGCCTCGGCGACGGCGGCGGGCGGGGCGGGCGGCAGGTCGGAACGCGTCACGGAGACGACGTGTGCGTGCTCGGTGGCGGCCGCCTCGGGCGCATCGTCTTCGATGTCGAGGGTCGGCGGGGTTACCGAGACGGGGGCAACGGGGTCAACGGGGACGGCGGCATTGACCGACGAGGTCGGGGCCGGCTCCGGGGTTGAGGGAGTGCCCTCGGGGATGTCGGGTCGCTTGGCGCGCAGCTGCGGGGGAGCGGACTCGGTGGAGAAATAGGCGCGCCAGGAGGGATCCAGGAGCTGTGGATCGCGCTCGTAGAGGTCTCGCATCTTCGCGATGTACCACTGCGGATCGGGCTGGGAAGCGGTGGGAGTGGGCACGTATTCCTCCGTAAGTGTCGCGCCGCGCGCATGGGCCAAATCCCGCGCGGCCATACCTCCGCAATTCTACCGCCGCGTGATCGTCTTCACGAAACCTGGTACACCTTTGGCGTGTACTTCAAGGGCCTTTGGTCCGTTGAAGAATGATTGTTGGCACATGGCCCGCGGTGTGTGGAAATGCGCGCTGGGGGAGGCGGGCTGGGCCGCTAGACTGTAACCATCATGGACTGCGACACTGCCGGCTCTATGGCCGCTCTTTCTCACCCCCTGTCCGCGCGCGTACCCGCGACCCGCCCCGGCCTCGTCGAGGGGGCCACGCGATGACGACCGTCCTCATGCTTCTGCTCGGCGTTGTCCTGACCGCCGGTACCTTCATCTTTGTCTCCGCCGAGTTTTCGCTTGTTGCGGTCGACCAAGCCGTCCTCGACAAGAAGGCCGAGGAAGGGGATCGTGGGGCCGCCTCTGTCCTTCGCGCCACCCGCACGCTGTCGACCCAGCTGTCGGGCGCGCAGGTGGGCATCACGCTCACCACGATCCTGCTCGGCTACACGACGCAGAGCGCGCTGGCCGACCTGCTGGAGGACCTGCTCGGATCGGTCGGCCTCGCCTGGGGGCTTGCGACCGGCATCGCGGCATTCGTGGCCGCCGCGTTCGTCAACGTTTTCTCGATGCTCTTCGGTGAGCTCGTCCCCAAGAACCTCGCCCTGGCACACCCCCTGGCGACCGCCGTGCGCGTCGTCCCCTTCCAGATGGCCTTCACCGCGATTGCCCGCCCCGTCATCTGGGTGCTGGGCGGGACCGCGAATTGGGTGCTCGCCCGCATGGGCATCGAGCCCCAGGAGGAGATCTCCTCGGCGCGCTCCGCCTCCGAGCTGGCCGCCCTCGTCGAGCACTCCGTCGAAGAAGGCACCTTCGATATGTCCACGGCCGACCTCTTCGTCAACACGATCCGCATGTCCACGCTGAGCGCCGCCGACGTGATGACCGACCGCGGCCGCCTGCACACCCTCAGCGAGGGCGACAGCGCCCAGGACGTGCTCGACCTGGCCCGCGAAACCGGACACTCCCGATTCCCTGTCATTGGCGACGACTCCGACGACATCCTCGGCCTGGTGTCGCTGCGCCGCGCGGTCGCCGTGCCCGCCGATCGTCGCGCCGAGGTCCCCGTGGTTTCGTCGTCTCTCATGACCGACGCGCCGTCAGTTCCCGAGACCGCGCCGATCGGTCCCCTCATGGTCCAGTTGCGTGACGAGGGCCTGCAGATGGCCGTCGTCGTCGACGAGTACGGCGGCGTGTCGGGCATCGTCACCCTCGAGGACGTCGTCGAGGAGATCGTCGGCGAGGTCTCCGACGAGCACGACCAGCGTCGCCTCGGCATCCGCCCGCGCCCCGACGGGACTTTCCTTGTTCCCGGCACGCTGCGCCCCGACGAGCTTGCGCGCCGCACGGACATCAACCTGCCCGAGGATGGCCCCTACGACACGATCGGCGGCCTCGTCATGAACGAGCTGGGCGAGATTCCGGTCGTTGGATCGCGCGTGAACGTGGACGGCATCGGCATCGAGGTCACCCAGATGCAGGGGCGTCGCGTCGCCCAGGTGGCGATCACGCCCGCTCCCGAGGCTGAGGATGAGGAGGTGTCACTGTGAGCGTGGGAGTTGGTCTCGCCATCACCGTGGCCCTGCTGGCCGTCAACGCTTTCTTCGTTGCCGGCGAGTTCGCGGTCACCTCGACGCGTCGCTCGCAGGTCGAGCCTCTCGCCGACGAGGGTGCGCGCGGCGCGGCCGCTGCGCTGTACGCGCTGCAGCACGTGTCCCTCATGTTGGCGATCTGCCAGCTGGGCGTGACGGTCGCGTCCACGACCCTGGGCGTCGTCGCGGAGCCCGCGATCGCGCATCTCGTCGAGTCGCCGCTCGGGCGCCTGGGCGCGCCCGAGGCGACCAGCCACGTCGTCGGCTTCGCCGCTGCCCTCGTCATCGTTCTCTTCTGCCACGTCGTCTTCGGCGAAATGGTCCCGAAGAACATCTCGATCGCCGCCCCCGTGCGCATGCTGCTGATCCTGGCCCCCGTCCTCGTGCGCCTGGGCCACGTCCTGCGCCCGATCATTGAGGCCATGGACCGCTTTGCGAACTGGTTCGTGCGCCGGGCCGGTTACGAGCCGCGCTCGGAAATCTCGGCCTCCTACACGATCGAGGAGGTCGCCTCGATCGTCGTCGCCTCGCAGGAGGAGGGCGTGCTGACCGACGAGCTGGGCCTGCTCAGCGGCACCCTGGAATTCTCCGAGGAGACGGCCGGGACCGCGATGGTCCCCCTCGACAAGCTCATCGTCCTGCCCGAGGGTGCCACCCCGGCCGACGTGGAAGAACAGGTCGCCCATACGGGCTACTCGCGCTTCCCGATCGCCGGCGACGACGGCTCCATCGTCGGCTACGTGCACCTCAAGGACGTCCTGTATGCCACCGGTGAGGATCGCGGGCAGCCGATCACCCCGTGGCGAATCCGACGCCTCGAGGCCGTGTCTGCCGACGACCAGGTCGAAGACGCGCTGCGCCACATGCAGCGCACCGGCGCGCACTGCGCCCTCGTGCGTGATGCGGGAGCAGTCGTCGGCATCCTCTTCCTCGAAGACATCCTCGAATTGCTGGTCGGCGAAGTCCGAGACGTTCTCCAGCGCTCGTGACGAGCCGCGATCCGCACGGTACATTAGATCGAGGTCAAAACTTCATGACGAACATAGACAAGGGGGAGAGCGTGAGCGACACCGAGTGCCCGCTGCCGAAGCGCTCGCAGCTGCGAGCGGCGCGCCCCCACGACGCGGACGATCAGCTGGAGAACCCGACGACGTCGGCGATCCCGATGACTGACGAGGCTTCGGCCCCCACCCCTGATCCCGCGACGGATCGAGAGGATGCGGAGGAAGCCCCGGCCTCGTCGACGGGGGAACGACGCAGTAGTGTTCACCCGGTCGGCTACGTCCTTCGCGCCCTCCTCGTGCTGGGGTTGGCGGGCACGACGATCGCCGTACCCATGACGGGACGCGTCGGATCCGACTCCTCACTGACCGTGCCCGCGCGAGCCTTCGGCGCCTCGGTGGGCGGCCCCAGCTGGGCCCTGTCCTCCGCCCTGCCCCAGGCCACCGCCCTGGACGCGACCCTCACCGCAAACTCTCGCGCAAAGGCCAAGGCCCCCGTGTCCATCACCGGCTGCGCATCGGGCAACGGCGCCGACGGCAACCGCAACGTGCACGTCGTCGCCGACACAATCTACTGGCCGCTCCCGCAGGGCACCTACACGGTGACCTCGCCCTTCACGATGCGTATTTCGCCCGTGTCCGGCCAGCTCCTCGCTCACGAGGGCATCGACATGGCCGCCCCGCTCGACACGCCCATCACTTCCGTGTACGCCGGCGTCGTCGAGGAGGTCGCGGAGAACTCGCGCTCGGGAGCCTACGTGCAGATCAAGCACACGCGTTCCGACGGCACCGTCTTCCACTCCGCCTACCTGCACCAGTACATGAACAAGATTACGGTGAAGGTCGGCGACACCGTTACCGCCGGGCAGGTCATCGGCGCGGTCGGCAACAACGGCTGGTCGACGGGCCCGCACCTGCACTTCGAAATCCACGATTCTTCGGACACCCCCGTGGATCCGGACGCGTGGATGCAGACAAACAAAGCTGTTTATCTCGGACAGGAGTCTTGCTCATGATGCCCGTCACCATGCGCCAGGGGCCCATCGTTTTCGCCCACCGCGGCGGCAGCGAGGAGGCCCCCGAAAACACGATGAGCGCCTTCGCGTACGCCTACGAGGCCGGGATCCGCCACGTGGAGACCGACGCCCACGTCACCGCCGACGGCAAGGTCGTCATCTGCCACGACGAGACCGTGGACCGCTGCTACGATGGGAGTGGCGCAATCGCTCAGATGACGTGGCGTGAGCTGTCCAAGCTGCGCCACCGCGACTCCGGGGAGCAGATGCCGCTGCTCGCCCAGGTGCTCGAGGCCTTCCCGGACATGTACTTCAACATCGACGCGAAGGAGGCGGGCGTCGAAGACCCGCTCCTGGACGTCATCGCCGACCACGACGCGGCCGACCGTGTGCTCGTGGCCTCCTTCTCCGAGCCACGCCTGCGCGCCGTGCGCGGCATCGCCGCCTCGGACCGTGCGCGCGCGGTCGCCACATCTCTGGGGACCGAGGCCGTCGTGCGCCTCGTGGGCGCCGCGAAGAGCGCCACGAACCCCGCCTGGTGGCACGTGCCCGGCCCTCGCCAGGGCGCCATCGCCGCACAGGTTCCCATGCACCAGGGCCCCATCCGCGTCGTCGACGAGCGCTTCGTGGCTACTGCCCACACCCTGGGCCTGGCCGTCCACGTGTGGACCATCAATACGGTGGCCGACGTGCTGCGCCTCCTCGAGGTCGGCGTCGACGGCATCATCACCGACCGCCCCGTCTTCCTGCGTGACTTCCTGGACCAGCGGGGCCTGTGGACCCAGCCCCCGGCTCCGGGTTCTGTTTCGGGCCCCAGGGACTGAGGTCATTGCTTGAAATGGCGGGCGCGCACCGGCGGGTGCCGCCCGCTTTTTCGTGCCGCTGAAGCGTTGACTCTATTGTTGGCCGTGCAATACTCTGGCGTGTTACTGCTGGATCGCCGAGGCTTGGCGTTAGGAGCGTATCGTGAGAGATTCAATTGTGACTGTTGTGGGGCCTCTCGTATTCGGAGTAGTGGGCTTTAGTGTCTGGTATGCGAGTATGTTTGTTGACAACAACTTCGCTGATCAGTTGCGCCGCGGGTCGAGAAAAGGCTGGTTCTGGCGAAACATTGAGGCGGTGTGCCTACCTATCTTCTCTGTCTTGATGGTCCTGTTTGGAATCGCGATGTTGGCCGAGGCGATGGGCGCTCCCGAATGGCTCCTGTTCTGTATGGCTCTTTTGATGATGTGTCTCATGGTGCCAGCTGCCAGCGCGTTCCTGCCCATTAGATTTCCCAATCGTTTCTACGCTGACTGGCAATACGCCAAGCGGCACGGCCTCTTAGAAGAAGGAAAGGCCGGGAAGAAAGCCTCTCAGAACCGCGATTCCGGCGGTGTAGATCGTCATGTGGGCACAGGCGTGACGATGCGTGTGGCCTCCGGTTGGAGGCAGCTGTCGGCGGAAGAACGCGGAGAGCTCGGGGATCTCGGCCAGGATGAGAGTATTCGCTTCATTGCCGTTGGGAAGGCAATAGAAGGGTACGTGCCGAACATTGTCATCACTGAAACTGAGCTCTTCAGCGGCAAACGTGAGCAGGAAATCCTTGACGATAGCGCCCGGCGCTTGGCTGAGCCACATCCTGGATGCCGACTCATTGACGACACCGTCGCGCCGTATCCCACCGAGCGTACCCGCCTCGTCACAGGCGTGTACACCCTCGACGGCACCTCGATGACTGTCTCGCAGCTCGTGTGGCTTGCCTGGCGTAGTCGCGACGAGGACGAGGAAACCCGCCAATTCCTGTGAACCGCGACATGCACGTGTCCGAGCCACGCCTGCCCGCCGATCATCGAGGACTTCATGACAATGGCACGCACTCTGGAGGTGGAATCGTGACCGTCGAAGGAACCACGGCCTCGTTCCCGGAGGAACTCGTCGTCTCCGTCGAACAGGCGAATGCGCTCGTCGGCATCATTGGCACGAGAGAAGGGGACAACGCTCTATCAAGTGCGATGCCGGTCAGCGGACTCATGGCCGCTGGCCTCGCTGACTCCACCGGCCTCACCGGTGATGCCGAGGCGATCCTGGGTCCCGCGCGCACGGTCGACTCGCGTCTCGCCATCCGCGTCGTCTCCCCGAGGCCAAGCATCGGCGTGCGTAATGTGCGGATCTGGCCCTCGCGGCCGCGCTCGGTCGTCATGCGTGCCGAGGATGACGGCGTGCACTTCACCCAGGTTGATTTCTGCGACGTCCCGCGCATCCTGGCCGAGGAGGGCCTCCTGGAGCCCGGGCCAACCATCGACGACGGACCGCCGACGATTTCTGCTGACTTCGTGCAAGCGGTGCGGGACGTGGACCTTGAGCGGGCGCAGTCAGCCCTGATCGATGTGGCCGCTCAAGGACCCAGCGAATCGCACTTCTCGCAGGACTGCACGCACAAGCGCTGGAGCGTCGTGCTGTGCGTGCGGGAGGAGCGGACCCCGGATGGCTGGAAGGATACGGGGCACGTCGAGTGCTTCGTCACCGACCACATGCATGCGCGTATGCACACGCCCATCGATCCTCGCGCGCTGGCCCTCATGCGGGAGCGGAACGCGCCCACCCTGGACGCTCCGCCGCGCACGGCGCTGTGGGGGTTCATGATGGAGCTGCTCGCCAAATAGTGTGACTTGTGGGTGTCGCTGCGGAATAACGAAACGAGGGGGCGGGGCCGCTTGGCTCCGCCCCCTCGGCAGGTTCATGAGGACCACTGGAGTTGCTGGTTCGAGTGTTGAATGCCCCGTGTTGCTCGGGTTGGGTTACCTCCAACCCGAGGAAAGGGGCATTGTTACCTGTTCGTTCACCAGAATTCCTTCCTGTCCGCATGCTTCTCGTACGCCTCCTGATCGATGTTGCCATCGTCGTCTAAGAGACCGTGACGCTTGGCGTACTGCCAATCTGCGTAGACCCACCGGGGAAACTTGATGGGTAGAAGGCCAATGAGGAAGAAAGATAGGAATACGAGGATTAAAATGGCGGCAATGCGTGTCCAAATCCCAGGTAGTTGAAAATAATTGATGATTCCTAAGGTGCCGCCGAGAAGAAAAATGAATGAAAATGCGGGGGCCCCGATAGCGGCATAATTTCTACTGATTCTTCCATTGCCATTCATTCGACGCCACAGGTTCGCGACCTTCGAGTCTGTGAACATCTCGGCATACCACACCGCCGCTCCGAATAATCCCATTCCGATTCCGATAATAGCCAGTGTAATGTTCTCGTTCATTTAATTGTCCATTGTTAATTGAGCGCGTCGTTATTGACTGTATCGCCCGCTAGTTCGCCTAAGTAATGGCCGGCCATCCCTCCGATGACAACGTCGACTGGGGTGTCAGTGACAAGGTTGAGCGTATCGTGGTTGTTCACCATAGGTCCTTCTGGTTTGCACGGTGCCGTGCCCACGCTTCCTGGTCAATGTTCCCGCTCTCGTCCAGGAGGCCATGGCGTTTGGCGTACTGCCAATCTGCGTAGACCCACCGGGGAAACTTGATGGGTAGAAGGCCAATGAGAATTACTGGGATGAGGAAGAATAAAATATAGCCACAAGGCGTATCCAGGGCGCGCGGTATGATTCCTTGTTCGGCTAAGGTCATGACGCCGACATCTATAAAGAATAGTGAGAATGCTGGGGCACAGATCGCTGACCGGTTTTTGCTGAGAAGACTTGGATTTGTCATCGTTCCCAAGATTCGTCCAAGACGACTGTCCGAGAACATTTCAAGGTACCACATTGTCATGCAGAAGATGCCAAATAGAAATGTCAAGACGGGCATGACGTCATCGTATTTCATCGTCTGAATCCCTTTTACTCGTTGTCCATATGGCTATCAATGACTGAGTTGACTTCATCTGCAGCCATCTCTCCAGCGTAGTGCCGACCAATCCGCCGATGATTCCGCAGGCTGGGGCGCCAGTAAGAAGGTTGAGCGTATCGTGGTCGTTCACCAGAATTCCTTCCTGTCTGCGTGGTTCTCGTACGCCTCCTGATCGATGTTTCCATTCTCATCCAGGAGCCCGTGCCGCTTGGCGTACTGCCAATCGGCGTAGACCCACCGAGGAAACTTGATGGGCAGAAGGCCGATGAGAATTATGAGGAGGAGGAGCATCATCAAGCATGCGAGGCTAAAGGTAAGCCAGTCGGGGGCGTGCTTTTCAATGAGCGTACCAAGAATATAGATAAACGCGATAGATGAAAGAGCTGGAGATCCAATAGCTGCCCAGTTCTTACTGATGCGACCTTGTCCGTTCATGCGGCGCCACAGGTTCGCAGCCTTCGAGTCTGTGAACATTTCGGCGTACCATATGCCCACGCCAAGAACGCCAATAAACGAAGCGCACAGAATGTCAAACAGGTGCTCCTTCATGAGCGGTCCTACCTCATCCTCTCTGTGAGACTATCTACGCCCTGATCGTTTATCGCGTCACCGACAGCTTCCCCAAAATGGCGGCCAGCCAGTCCCTCGATGATGTCGTCGGCTGGGGCGCCAGTGACAAGGTTGCGCGTAACGTGGTCGTTCCCCACTCCGCCTGCTGCTTGCTCGTTAGCCTGGGCTTAGCATCAGGGTAACGGAACAGCTGATGAAGGGGCTTGGCGGTTGAGGATTGCCTCAGCGGAACTACTCATAGAATTCCTGCTGGTGAGCGAAACGAGGGGGGCGGAGCCGCTTGGCTCTGCCCTCTCGGCACTTGTGTCAGGACTGCTGGCTTACTCGTTGCCGCTGAAGTCGGCCACGGCCTCGTCCTGGCCCGCGCGGCGGATGCGCACGAGCGACAGGGCGATGAGCTGTCGATGAATCCGGCTCGCGGGGGAGTCCTGCTGTGCTGGCAGCGGGTAACGGGTGTTCAGCGGGCAGACGCTAGGGAGCGAGTAGCCCCATCAGCATCGCCCAGATCGCTGCGCGAGGAGGCGCGTCCAGTGTTGGATCGGCTGACAGGTGGGCGAGAGCTTCCTCGTCAAGCGGCGCGTGGACTTGGGCGTGCAGATGGTCCGTCACGAAACACTCATAGTGTAAGCCGGTTTTCCACTCGCGATGGTGCATTTCCTCGCGCACGCAGGTGACGATGCTCCAACGCCCCGAGAGGCAGTCCTGGGCGAAGTGTGACTCCGCGGGACCATATGTCACGAGATCGTTGAGCACATCCTGAGCGCCTTGTATGTCGAGAGAACGAATCGCAGCGACGAAATCCGCGGGAATGTAAGGAGGCCCGTCGTGGATGGTAGGTCCGGCGTGCAGCAGGGAGGCAAAGGCCAAGATATGGGGGACTTCGCAGTAATCCACCTGACTGAAGTGCACACCGTCCACGCCGGAACGCATAACGACGGAGCGAGGCGTTGTGGGCCAGATCCTCCAGTCGCGTACGATACCGCGCATGCTAGGGGACACGACGCGGATCGCAATTTGGGTACGAGCTGCTCGCACTGGCTCGAGGATTCGTGCGGCGTCGCCGGCTAAGCCGTTGGCGCCGGCCAGTCCGAGCGACACCAGGCCGCTGGAGAGAGCAGCGCTTGAAATGCGCCCGGCATTCTCGTCACTGGCAATCATCTCGAGCAGGGCGTCGGCCTGCTCGACGGTGACGATGATCTGATCCGAGGAGTTGGTGTCGATTGGCTGGTCGCTCACGGGGTCACCTCCAGGGTTTGAGCCATCGTGATGAAATCATCGATGATCATTGGGAATAAGACGCTGGGGCACGTGCATGTCGCGGTCCACAGAAAACGCTGCGGAGGTTGCTGCCCGGCGGATGCAATGTGCGTCATCCATGTGAGCTGACTGAGGGTCAGCGACACATCGTCGAGAATGTAAGCGCCTGTCCTCCACCGCGCGCCTTCCGGGAGAACAGGCCATGCGAAGTCGTCAATAAGGTGGAATCCGGGCAATGCATCCTCGACCTGCCTGATGGTGTCCGCGTAGACGTCGTCGTTGCTCGCGTCGGTGCTGAGTGCTCCGCCGGTCACCACGAAGGTCGGAACATTACCCTCATCTTTCGTCTTAGCGACGGCAACGAAGCGAACGCTGGGATCATCTGCCAGGGGGCCGAGCTGTGCGTATTCCTCCGGGGTCAGGAACCTCCATCCCGAGGAAAGGGTCATTGTTATCTGTTCGTTCACCAGAATCCCTTGCCTTTTGCGTGTTTCTCGTATGCCTCCTGATCGATGTTGCCATCGTCATCTAAGAGACCGTGACGCTTGGCGTACTGCCAATCGGCGTACAGCCAGCGAGGAAACCTAATTGGAAGAAGAGCAATGAGTGTGCAAGCAGCAGCGAATAAAGCTACTGCTGCGATGCTTGTAAGCCAAAGTCTAGGAAGGCTGTAATATCTGACAATTCCAGATATACCGGCAACAAAGAAAATGATAACCATCGCAGGTGCGCCAATGGCAGCGTAGTTTCTGCTAATCTGCCCTTTTCCATTCATTCGACGCCACAGGTTCGCAGCCTTTGAGTCTGTGAACATCTCGGCGTACCACACCGCTGCTCCAAACAGCCCTAATCCGATACCAATAATAGCGATGTTCAAATTATCTTTCATGTGCTCAAGCTCCATTTAAGGGGTCAACGATGCCCTCATTGGCTGCATCTCCAACAGTTTCTCCTAAGTAGTGGCCAGCCACTCCTCCGATGACGCCGCCGACCAGGCCGCCGACGACAGCGCCAACGGGGGCGAAAGGCCCCGAGACTGCAGCGCCGATGGCGGCACCGCCTTTGGCTCCTAACCAGGCACCTCCCCATGTGCCAAGACCTGTGAAGGTCCCCTTCACGCCTGCCCGCGCAACCTTGTGGCCCTCGCTCCATTCGGGGTGCTGCTCGGTATCGGTTTGGTATGTGTCATAGGCGGTGATACCTCCGTCGACGACCGCCCCCGCTACGCCGGCAACCTTTCCAGCTTTCGAGGCTATCGGAGCTATCGTTCGTGTGCCAGCCGGTTCTATGACTTGTGTCCCCGTGGGACGGAATGTCCAAGCTTGCAGGTCACCGTTGGCGAAGTATCCCGCGGGGGGCGTATAACCTCCCCTGTAGCGCATCATCGTGGTTGCGGCTACAGAATTACCACCAAGGTCAATTAAACCCATCGTGTAGGGGAGAGCGTTAGCATCAGGGTGCTCATCGTCCAAAACGAACTGACTTTTGAGTCCGTTGAAAACGGGCTCAATCCATTGCTCATAGGCGTCCACTTTGAGACTGTCTAACGCAAGTGAAAACACGTGCTCGGCGCGTTCATAATTCAACCGCTGGACCTCAGCTTGCGCTTGCAGCTCGTTAAAACTATGGACAAGGTCATCGTCAGACTCATCGAATAGGGTCACTGTGTCGCCTTCGACGATCAGACCACAGTCTTGGGCTTTCTGCGCGATTCCCTTGTACTCCTCACGTACTGACTTCATCGACCAGGCGAGTTCGGATACAGCGTTCGTGAGTGCTTTCAGATCGTTGGAGATCCCTTCACACACGTCCGATGCGACTTGTAAATCGTACTGGCACGAGTCGACACAGAGCGCCTCCTGCTGGCTGACAATGGAAGAAGCGCGCATCGTATCGCCGTCTGCGGTAGACAATGCGCCGGAGCTGTGTGCGCATTGATCCTTGAACGTGAAGAGATTGTCGACGTTAATCGGGAATGGCATGGAAAACCATGCTCCGTGTTGGGGCGTGTCTTCATTAGTGCTCATCGTGGCCCCCTGGCGCGCAGATATTCTCCCGTTGACTTTAGGCTGGCAGCTTCCTGATTATCGGTGGCAGCAAAAGCCTCGGAAGCAGCGGTCAGGCCGCGAGCAATAGTAAAAGAACAAAAAGAAGCTTTCTGGATGACGCGGTTGATCCTCTCAACCTGTGTCGCGAGGTCTGCCTCATTACTCCCCGCACCACTGGGAGCGTTGAGGGTGCGTGAAGCAACATCCTCGCTCGAGTACTCCAGGATGTTGATGGCACGCGACACCTCGTCCGCATCCCACACGATTCCACCAGACAACTATCTCCCCTTCCAACGTGGTCAGCAGTAACAGGCCAGGATAGTGCCCCCCCGCGACCGTCGTCAATTCCTGCGTGACAAGATAGGTTCCCCCGTTGAACTCAATTGTTGCAGAGAAAACGGGAGGGGGGCGGAGCCGCTTGGCTCCGCCCCCCCTCGACGCGTCCGTCAGGACCGCTGGCTCACTCGTCGCCGCTGAAGTCGGCCACGGCCTCGTCCAGGCCCGCGCGACGGATGTTGCTGGGCAAGTGCCCTATCCGCTGTGTTGTGACGTTTCGTTCTCGTTCGCGGGCGTGCACTTCTGTGCGTCGAGGTGTAACCACGCGTTCTCTCACCAGAATCCCTTGCCTTTTGCGTGTTTCTCGTATGCCTCCTGATCGATGTTGCCATCGTCATCTAAGAGACCGTGACGCTTGGCGTACTGCCAATCGGCGTAGACCCACCGGGGAAACTTGATGGGCAGAAGGCCAATGAGAATTACTAGGATAAGGAGTATTGAGATATAGACGCAAGGCGTATACAGGACGCGAGGAATAATTCCGTGTTCGGCAAAGGTCATGACACCGGCATCTATAAAGGCTAGCGCGAATGCGGGGGTGCTGATCGCTGACCAGTTTCTGCCGCGAAGACTTGGTTTCGTCATAGTTCCCAAGATTCGTCCAAGGCGACTGTCTGAGAACATTTCGAGGTACCACATTGTCATGCAGAAGATGCCAAATAGAAATGTCAAGACTGGCATGACATCATCGTATTTCATCGTCTAGATCCCTTTTACTCGTTGTCCATATGGCTATCAATGACTGAGTTGACTCCGTCTCCAAACTTCTCTCCAGCGTAGTGCCCGACCAATCCGCCGATCACGCCGCCGACAACGCCACCAACGACGGCACCAATCGGGGCGAAAGGCCCCGAGACCGCCGCACCGATAGCAGCGCCGCCTTTGGCTCCTAGCCAAGCGCCGCCCCATGTGCCTGCGCCGGTGAGAACACCCTTTGTGCCAGCTCGCGCAACCTTGTGTCCCTCGCTCCACTCGGGGTGCTGCTGGGTATCGGTTTGGTACGTGTCGTAGGCGGTGATGCCGCCATCGACAACGGCTCTAGCCACGCCGGAAAGTAGCCCGCGCAGAGTAAGACAAGGGGGCGGAGCCGCTTGGCTCCGCCCCCCTCGACGCGTCCGTCAAGACCGCTGGCTCACTCGTTGCCGCTGAAGTCGGCCACGGCCTCGTCCAGGCCCGCGCGGCGGATGCGCACGAGGGACAGGAACACCAGGCCGGCAGCCAGAGCGATGCCCAGGCCTCGAACCAGCCAGGACTCGCCCACGAAGATCATTGCCATGGCGGCCAGGACAGGCACCAGGAGCGTGAACGCGTAGCCAACGTAGCGGCCAAACGACGGCATGGGCACGCCGTCGGACTCGGCGACCGACTTGACCATGAAATTCGGGCCGTTGCCGATGTAGGTGATCGCGCCGCAGAAAACGGCGCCGAGCGAAATCGGGATCAGGTAGTACTCGGGCACGCCAGCAATCAGGGTGCCCTCGCCGCCCGAAGCCTTCGCCATCTCGAAGAACGTCATGTACGTCGGAGCATTATCCAAGACGGACGACAGACCGCCCGTGAACACGAAGTACGTCATGCGGGTCAGCGGCAGCGACGGGGCGATCTGCTCCAGGTAGCGCAGCGCCGGCGCCATCGTCGAGAAAATACCGATGAACAGGGTCGCGACCTCCATGATCGGAGCCCACGTAAACGCGTTCTCCTCGAAGCGCACCTTCTTGTCCGAGAGCTTGTAGGACAGGCCCGCGACCGTGAACATGATGATCTCGCGCCACGGCACGAAACCGGTCCACGAGTGGACGTGGCCCTCGGCCAGCGCCTCGCCGTCCCACGACGGAGCGAAAGCGACGGACAGGATGATGATCGCGAAGAACAGCAGGTTGATTGTGCCGTGCAGGCTCAGGGGCTTGACCTCGCGGTCGTCGGCCTCGATGGAGGAGGTGTCCTCCGATGCGTAGCGCACGCGGTCGATCGAGTAGTACGACAGGAGCAGCAGCGCCAGGACGAACAGCCACTCCTTCCACAGCGCGAACGTCCACGCGAAGGGCACCCCGTGCAGGTATCCGAGGAACAGCGGCGGGTCGCCGAGCGGAGTCAGTATGCCGCCACAGTTCGCCACAATGAAGATCGTGAACAGGACCGTGTGCACGCGGTGCTTACGTTCCTTGTTCGTCTCCAGGAGCGGGCGGATGAGCAGCATGGCCGCGCCCGTCGTCCCGATGAACGAGGCCAGCAGGCCGCCGATCGCCAGGAAGATCGTGTTGTTACGCGGGGTCGCCTTGATGTCACCGGCCAGGTGAATGCCGCCGGAGACCACGAACAGCGCGAAGAGCAGCGCGATGAACTGCACGTACTCCACGCCTGTGGCGATGAGCGGGCCGGTGCCCGCCTTCACGAACATCCAGATCGTCGTCGGCACGCCGAGCAGGAGCGCGACGGACAGCTGGGAAGATTCCTTTTCCCACCAGTGCGAGGTCTTCGGGATGATAGGCAAGAGTGCGATGCACGCGAGCATCGCGACGAAGGGGAGCAGGCTCCACCAGGGGTAGGTCATCGGCCAGTCCTTGATTGACGATAAGTACGCTCACCATTTTATGGGGTGGGGGAGGCGGGTGCGGAGTGTTCCGGGAGGTGGGAGTGGCCTCATCGACGAGGCCGGGGCATGTTCGCTCGCGGGTTTCCGCTGGGTTGGACGCGGGCATTGTGAGCGGTGTGGATATGAGTGGCACCCCGAACAGGACTCGAACCTGCGACCTCTTGCACCGGAGGCAAGCGCTCTATCCGCTGAGCTATCGGGGCAGCTCGGTCAGTTTAGCAGGGTTTTATACAACCACGCGGGACGGTGATGTGTGCCATACTAGTGGGCGTTGCTTGTTTGAGAACTCTTCAGGAGGATCCCATGCGCGTTCATATCGGCACCGATCACGCCGGTTTCGAACTCAAGGAAAAGGTCGTTGCGCACCTGCGCGAGGCTGGTCACGACGTCGTCGACCACGGCGCCCACACCTACGATGCGCTCGATGACTACCCGCCGTTCTGCATCGAAGCAGCCCAGGCTGTCGTCGACGAGCCGGGTAGCCTCGGCATCGTCATCGGCGGCTCCGGCAATGGCGAGCAGATGGCCGCCAACTGCGTGGAAGGCGTGCGCGCTGCTCTCGTGTGGTCGGATGCGACCGCGCGTCTGGCCCGCGAGCACAACGACGCGAACGTCGTGGCCGTCGGTGCCCGCCAGCACAGCGAGGAAGAGGCTCTGGCCCTCATCGACGCTTTCTTGGAGACCCCCTTCAGCGGCGACGAGCGCCACCAGCGCCGCATCGACCTGATGAAGGACTACGAGCGCTCTGTGCGCGCCTGATAGCCTCTGGCGTTGATACATGCGCTTCTCGCGCTAATACATACGAGGCGGGGCCGGTGAATGACCACCGGCCCCGCTTTGTGCGTCCGCTTCGGCAGCTTTTGCTGTCGTTCGTTGCCTGATGTGTCTCGGTGCTGTGCGCTCCGCCTGATCTGGAGCTGCCGTGTGGGCTATCGTCTGCTCGCCACCCTTGTGGCTTACCTGTGGCTCGGCGCGTCCGATGGAAGCTTCGCCAGGGCCCGCGGACCGCGCGGTACCCCCAACTTGTCTGCCCTCTGCGACGATGTTCTGCTCTTATGTTTGAGAGTTCATGCCGCTGAGTTGTTTCGTGTTACAAACGTCGTCAATCCGAGCGACTTTTTGTAGGTCTCCCTGGGTGATTGTTACAAATGTCGTCAATCCACACGGTATTTCGCCAGAAAACGCTTGTTTTGGGCTTGGTTTGACGACGTTTGTAACAGGACCCCGTAGTGACCGATTGAAAATGCTCCGAATTGACGACGTTTGTAACATCGGGCGTCCGGGGCACGATCGTCCGCACAGGCGCAGCAGGTTTCGCGTTGCCTGTTCTGAGGGGTCTTGCAGTCCTCGCCGCCGTCTCCAAGCGGGAGCTCAGCAATATCGCATGCAATTCCCCAGTGAGTCCTTCAAGCTGTGGTAGTAGATCCTTGAGATTGCAGCATTTTCGAGAATACGTCGGTGCAGGCAGTCGTGGAATTGCATGCGACTTTGGGTGTGGGTGGCCGCATTGGCGTATCAGTGGGGGAGGTGCTTGCTGCACGAAACCGAGGACACCTTTGCCGCCTCGTAGTCAATGCGAAGTGAAACCGCCGTCACCACTGCGGGTGAAAATTAGCTGAATGTAGACGCGTTCCGACTTGCGAAGGTGCTCGCGGTTTCAATGGGGGGGCTGATTGGATCCCCGCAAAGGCGTTAGTGGATTCAATGGTGGCTTAGTGGGGCGGGAAAAGTGCCGCCGGACGCCACTCCGGACCAGCAAAGGCCTGTGGCACCGACAAGGGGCCCGAGCCCCGGCCTACTCTCTTAGCCCTGGCCGGTGAGGGTGAGGTACACGAGGAACAGGTTCAGCGCGACGATGACGGCCGCGATGAGGAACCCGGTGACGCGCAGGGGGCGATTGTTGGTGTAGTCGCCCATGACGTCGCGGTTGGCGGTGAGGCGCATGAGCGGGATGATCGCGAAGGGGATGCCGAACGATAGGGCGACCTGCGAGACGACGAGCGCCCACGTGGGCTCGGCGCCCGCTCCCAGGATGATGAGCGCGGGGATCAGGGAGAAGAGGCGACGCGCCATGATCGGCACGCGGATGTGGAGCAGGCCGTTCATGATCTCTGAGCCCGCGTAGGCGCCCACCGACGTGGACGCCAGGCCCGATGCGAGCAGGCCGACCGCAAACACCGTGCCGACGATGGGCCCGAGCGTGGAGGAGATCGCGGCGTGCGCGCCCTCGATCGTGTCGGTGCCGCTTTGGCCGGCCAGCGCCGCGGCGGCCAGGAGCAGGAGGCCGATGTTGACCAGGCCCGCGATGCTCAGCGCCCAGTAGATGTCGATGCGGGTCGCGCGCAGTAGGCGCGAGAGGTGTCCCGAGGAGTGGCGGGCGTCGCCGGTGGAGGGGCCGAGCTCGTCGGCCTCGTGGTCGTTGACGAGGGAGGAGTGCAGGTAGACCGCGTGCGGCATGACGGTCGCGCCCAGCATGGAGGCGGCCACGAGGACCGAGTCGGTGCCCTGGAAGCGAGGAACGAGCCCGCCGAGCATGCCCGAGGGGCTGGGCGGCGCGACGAAGAGGCCCGCCAGGAATCCCAGCGTGATGATGATCAGCAGGCCGACGATGATCGTCTCGAACTGGCGCTGGCGCCCACCGCCCTGAACAAGAAGCAGAGCCATTGACACGATACCGACGATGACGCCGCCCCACAGGAGCGGAACCCCAAAGAGGAGGTGGAGGGCGAGTGCGCCGCCGATGACTTCGGCCAGGTCGGTCGCGGCGGCCACGATCTCGGCCTGAAGCCAGAATGCGATGCGCCCGGGCTTGCGCATGCGTGCACCTAGCAGGGCGGGCAGGGACTGGCCGGTGACCAGGCCGAGCTTGGCGGAGAGGTACTGGATGACCATCGCGAAGATGTTCGAGGCCACGAGAACCCACACGAGCAGATACCCGTAGCGCGCGCCCGCCGTGATGTTGGCGGCGACGTTTCCGGGGTCGACGTAGGCGACGGCCGCGACGAAGGCGGGGCCGAGGAGGGGGATGAGCTTGTGGCGCTGCTCGGTGTCCGTGGTGGTCACGGGTGTTCCTCACTGCTGACGAAAAACGTTCGGTTACCCGAAACTGTACCCGTCTCGAGGCCCGCGGGGCGGGGGAGGGGTAGGGAATGGGACGCGCATGTGGCCAGGTTTTCATCCACGAGGCCGGGGAGAGTTCGCGGATAGGAGCAAAAACCCCGTAGTCTAAAGGGGTGACTCCTGAAGAACTTGCTACTCTCATCCGCGCGACCCTGCTGGACGCTGCTGCCGCCGGTCGCATTTCGATCGACCCCTCGCTGGTCCCCGACCCCGTGACCGTGGAGCGCCCGCGCGTGCGCGAGCACGGCGACTGGGCGACCAACGTCGCGATGCAGCTCGGTAAGAAGGCCGGCATGGCGCCGCGCGAGTTCGCGCAGATCCTCGCCGATGACCTGGCCGCCGCCGACGGTATCGACTCCGTCGAGGTCGCTGGCCCCGGCTTCATCAACATCCGCCTGGGCGCGGGTGCGGCCGGCGAGCTGGCTCGCACGATCGTCGAGGCCGGCGCCGCGTACGGCCGCAACGAGACCCTCTCGGGCCGCTCGATCAACCTCGAGTACGTCTCTGCAAACCCGACCGGCCCCGTGCACCTGGGCGGCGCCCGCTGGGCAGCCGTCGGTGACTCTCTCGCCCGCCTCATGGCCGCCTCCGGCGCCGCCGTGACCCGCGAGTACTACTTCAATGACCACGGCTCGCAGATCGACCGCTTCTCGCACTCTCTCTACGCCCGCGCCATGGGCCGCGAGGTTCCCGAGGACGGCTACGGCGGCCAGTACATCGCCGACATTGCCGACCAGGTCCGCGCTGACGCGCGCGCGGCCGGCGAGCCCGACCCGATCACCCTGCCCGAAGAAGAGGCTATCGAGGTCTTCCGCGCTCGCGGCGTTGAGCTGATGTTCGCGGAGATCAAGGAGCGTCTGCACTCCTTCCGGGCCGACTTTGACGTCTTCTTCCACGAGGAGTCCCTGCACACCTCCGGCGCGGTTGCCGCGGCGATCGAGCGCCTGCGTGAGCGCGGCGAGATCTTCGACAAGGATGGCGCGGTGTGGCTGCGCACGACCACCTACGGCGACGACAAGGACCGCGTCCTCATCAAGTCGGACGGCCAGGCCGCGTACTTCGCGGGCGACGTCGCCTACTACCTCAACAAGCGTGAGCGTGGCGCGGATGTCGCCATCTACCTGCTGGGCGCCGACCACCACGGCTACATCGCCCGCATGATGGCGATGTGCGCTGCGTTCGGTGACAAGCCGGGCGAGAACCTGCAGATCCTCATCGGCCAGCTCGTCAACCTCGTCAAGGATGGCGAGCCCGTGCGCATGTCCAAGCGTGCCGGCACGATCGTCACCCTCGACGACCTCGTCGATGCCGTGGGCGTGGACGCCGCGCGTTACGCCCTCGTGCGAGTCTCGATGGACACGCAGGTCGACATTGACCTGGACTTGCTCTCGCAGCACTCCAATGACAACCCGGTCTACTACGTGCAGTACGCGCACGTGCGTGCCTGCAACGTCGCCCGCAATGCGGCCGAGCACGGCGTCACCCGCGATGCTGGCTTCGACCCGGCCGCCCTCGACTCCGAGGCCGACGAGGCCCTGCTGGCAGCCCTCGCCCAGTTCCCCGCGCAGGTTGCGCAGGCGACCGAGCTGCGCGAGCCGCACCGCATCACCCGCTACCTCGAGTCCTTGGCTGCGACCTACCACGCCTGGTACGGCCAGTGCCGCGTGACGCCTCGCGGCGACGACCCGGTTGAGCCTGGCCACACCGCCCGCCTCTGGCTCAACGACGCGGTCACCCAGGTGCTGCGCACCGGCCTCGGCCTCCTCGGTGTGAGTGCCCCCGAGAGGATGTGACTCAGTGAGCGAGACGGCAAGCGTCGGTCCCCTCATCTGCCCGACCCCCGATGAGCGCCCCGACCTGTGGCCGTGGAGCGCTTCTCGGGAGGGTGGCGTGCTGCACGTGGGAGGCGTCGACCTGACCAGCGTCGCCGCCGACTTCGGCACGCCCACCTTCGTGCTTGACGTTGAGGCCCTGCGCGGCCGCGCCCGCGTGTGGGCTTCGGCGATGGCCGAGGAGTTCTGGGACGGATACGGCATGAACGGCGGCGACGCCTTCTACGCTGGCAAGGCCTTCCTAAGTGCCGACGTCGCGCGCCTTGTCGCCGCCGAGGGCCTGGGTATCGACACCGCCTCGCTCGGAGAGCTGAGTCTGGCCCTGCGCGCCGGGGTGGACCCCGACCGTATCGGCCTGCACGGCAACAACAAGTCGGACGCGGAGATCCGCCTCGCCCTCGAGGCCGGCATCCACCGCATCTTCATCGACTCGATGGACGAGGTCCACCAGATCGAGCGCATCGCTGCTGACCTCGGTGTCGTCGCGCCCGTCATGGTGCGCCTGAAGTCCGGCATCCACGCGGGCGGCAACGAGTACATTGCGACCGCCCACGAGGATCAGAAGTTCGGCCTGTCCTTGGCCACCGGTCAGGCGTACGAGGCCGTGGCCGTGATCAAGGATGCGGCGCACCTGGACTTCCGGGGACTGCACAGCCACATCGGTTCCCAGATTTTTGGGACCGAGGCCTTTGCCGAGGCCGCGCGCATCGTCATCGACTTTGCGGCGCTCCTGAAGGCTGAGCTGGGCCTGGACGTTCCCGCCATCGACCTGGGCGGCGGCGTCGGCATCGCCTACACCGGGCAAGATCCGGTCCCGACCTCCCCGGTCGAGGTCGCCCGCGCCCTGGCAACCGTGGTGCGCGAGCGCTGCGCCCATCACGGCCTGCCGATCCCGCACGTGTCTGTCGAGCCCGGCCGCTCGATCGCTGGGCCGTCGATGGTCATGCTCTACCGCGTCGGCGTCGTCAAGGACATTTCCCTGGAAGACGGGGGAGTGCGCCGCTACGTGGCGATCGACGGCGGCATGTCGGATAACATCCGCCCGGTGCTCTACGACGCGGCCTACACGGCGACGCTCGCGAACCGCGATCCCGCCGATGCATCTGAACTCGCGCGCTGCCGCATCGTCGGCAAGCACTGCGAGAGCGGCGACATCATCATCCGCGATATCGACCTGCCGGCCGACGTTACGGGTGGCGACCTGTTGGCCGTTCCCGCTGTGGGGGCGTACGGCTACTCGATGGCCTCGAACTACAACATGCTGACGAAGCCGGGCGTGCTTGCCGTCGAGGACGGATCGGCGCGCTGGTTCATCCGTCCGCAGACGGTCGACCATCTGCTGGCCCTCGACGCTGGCCTGGAGTAAACGTCGGCTTGCAACAAAACGAGCGACGAGACGGGGAGTGCCTACGGGCGCTCCCCGTCTCATATGCGGTGAATTGATGGAGTCTTGGAGGACGGACTTAGGTAAGCCTAGGTTTTGTTGTTACTGACAAACTCTAGGATGATGGGTGCAGCTGTGAATGCAGTCGAAATCCTGACAGTGACAATCGAAAGTCGAGGAACTATGCGCCGCACTGCCGCACGCATCGGCATCGTCGCCGCTCTCGCCCTGTCCATGGGCGTAGCCGCGGTGAACGCCCCCTCCGCCCGTGCTGAGGAGCCCGGACTCGTCTCCGCAGCCCGCGCTGACACCGACGAGATGAACTACGCGATCAACCTCGCCGGCACGAACCCCGAGGACCTTCCGCGGGCCCTCGCCCTCGTCCCAGGAGCCGGCGGTGCCGCCCTGGCCTCGTACCCGGAGATCGGCACCTTCTTCGCACAGAGTGCCACGCCCTCGTTCGCGCCCGACCTGGCAGCCGCCCTGCGACAGGCCGGTATCTCCATCCACTCGATCGGCCCGACCCGCGTGGCCCCCGTCCTCTACTACGAGCGCGTCGAGCTGCCCACCGACAAGAAGGACGAGGCCCCGCAGTCCGGCGCGGCAGGCGGTCTGAACGCGATGCGCGACGAGACCGCGAGCGCTGCCCCCGCTGAAGCGAACGAGGAGATCTTCAACTGGGGCGCCGTCGCCATGCACGCGCGCGAGGCCGAGGCAGTCAACGTCAAGCGCGCCCCCGTGACCGTCGCGGTCGTTGACTCCGGCGTTGAGGATACGCATCCCGACCTGGAGGGGCGCGTCGATACGTCGCGTTCTGTGAAGTGCTCGGTCAACGGCGTTGCCACGCAGGACTTCTACGGGTGGCGTGATGAGTTCTACCACGGCACGCACGTCGCGGGCATTATCGCTGCCAACCACAATGACATTGGTATCGACGGCATCGCCCCTGAGTCGACCATCGTCGCCATTCAGGCGACCAACGACAACCGCCTCATCTACCCCGAGTACGTGACCTGTGCGTTCATGTGGGCGGCGAGCCACGGGGTGGACGTTGTGAATAACTCCTACTCGATGGACCCGTGGGTCTATTGGAGTCCGACCGACCCCGAGCAGGCTGCGGGCCTTGAGGCGGCCACGAGGTCGATCAAGTACGCGCAGGACAAGGGCCTGGCTGTGATCGCGGCGGCCGGTAACGAGGGCGTCGACATTGATAACCCGACGATCGACAACGGGTCCCCGACGGACGTGCCCACGCCGACGAAGAATCGTGCAGTGAAGGGCAGTATCCGCGTTCCCTCCATGCTCGATGGAGTTGCTCAGGTGAGCGCGGTTGGTCAGGCGTACAACGTGAAGCCGGGCCTGTCCCTGGGCCGCGCTGAGTTCTCCAACTACGGTCAGACGATCGACTTTGCCGCCCCGGGCGACCAGATCTACTCCACGGCCACGACGCTCTTCTACCGCAGCGGCTACGCCGTCGCCGACGGCACGTCCATGGCGACCCCGCACGTGTCGGGCGTCGCGGCACTCATTAAGTCGGTGCACCCGGAGCTTACGGGCGCCCAGGTCATCGACCTGATGAAGAAGCAGGCCGCTGCCAACTATGGACGTCTCAACGCTCCCATCGACGGCAAGGAGTACCGCGGTTACGGCTTCCTCGACGCCCTCGACGCGGTGTCGGGCGGTCAGGATCAGGCCGACGAGGCCAAGGCTGGCGCGTGGGTCAATGATGCGGTCGGCTGGTGGTACCGATACGAGGATGGAACCTACCCGGCGTCGACCTCGGTTCAGATCGGCGGGGCGACCTATCGCTTCGATGCGCGTGGCTACATGGTGACCGGGTGGGTCCGTGAGGCAGGCCAGTGGTTCTTCCACCAGGCCTCGGGTGCGCAGGCCTCGGGGTGGAGGCAGGTCGAGGGCACCTGGTACTACCTGGATCCGGCCAGGGGAGCGATGGCAACGGGCTGGGTGTTCGTCAATGGCACCTGGTACTACCTCAGCGCTTCGGGTGCAATGGCTACCGGATGGGTTCGCGATGGATCCGCCTGGTACTACCTCACGCCCTCCGGTGGCATGGCGATCGGGTGGCTGCATGAGGGAGATTCCTGGTACTACCTGGGTTCCTCGGGGGCGATGGCCACCGGTACCCAGCAGGTAGACGGGACGACCTACACCTTCGGTCCGGACGGGCGCCTGCGGCACTAGGCTGTGAGACGTCGTCGCGGCGGGGCAATGCACCTGACGGTGTGTGGCCCCGCCGTGCTGTCAGGAGGCCTCGCGTGCGCTCGTGGGGAGTGGTTACCCGGAAGCGTCGTCTTTGTTGAGGTGATGGCGGATTTAAGTTGGTCTATATTGTGGCGAGTGACAAACTAAAGCATGATAGTTCTGATGGGTACATTGTCGTACTCGCCAGACCCACAACTGAAAGTCGAGGAACCATGCGCCGCAATGTTGCACGCATCGGGCTCGTCGCCGCCCTCGCCCTGTCCATGGGCGTGGCCACAGCGACCGCCCCACCCACCCGGGCCGACGATCATACCGGCCTCATCGCGCCCGCTCGCGCCAGCGCCGGCCTGATGAACTACGCCATCAACCTCAGCCCTCAGGCCAGCGCCGAGGACCTCGCGCGCGCGACCTCGCTGGTCGCATCCGCCGGTGGCGTCACGCTGGCCTCCTACCCGGAGCTCGGGACGTTCTTTGCCCAGAGTGAGTCGGCCTCGTTCGCCCCGGACCTGGCCGCAGCCCTGGCGAAGGCCGGGATCTCGGTCCACTCGGTGGGGCCGACCCGCGTGGCCTCCGTGCCCGAGGGGGAGCGCCAGGCCGCCCCGGACCCGCAGCCCGGCCCGCAGTCCGGCGAGGCGAGCCCGGCTCAGTCGGGCGCACAGTCGGGTGGCCCGTCCTCCCTGCGCGGCCAGAACGCGACCGAGGCCGATAAGCCCGAGGAGGTCGTCAACTGGGGTGCCCAGGCGATGAGCGCCACCGACGCGGCGGCCGTGCCGATTGCGCACGCGCCCGTCACCGTCGGCGTCATCGACACCGGCATCGACGACACGCACCCCGACCTCGTGGGGCGCGTCGACACCTCCCGTTCCGTCTCCTGTGGGCACAACGGCATCCCCTCTCAGGCCTACGGGTCTTGGCGTGACGACTACTTCCACGGCACGCATGTCGCGGGCATCATCGCGGCGAATCACAACGGCATCGGCATCGATGGCATCGCACCGACCGCGACCCTCGTGTCCATCAAAGCCTCCAACGACGAGCAGCTCATGTACCCCGAGTACGTGACCTGCGGCTTCATGTGGGCCGCCAGCCACGGTGTTGACATCGTCAACAACTCTTACTCGATGGACCCGTGGGTCTACTGGAGCCCGAGCGATCCCGAGCAGGCCGCCGGCCTCGAGGCTGCGACCCGCGCCATCGCCTACGCGCAGGGTCGTGGGCTCGCCGTCATCGCCTCAGCGGGCAACGACGGCATGGACAACGACAACGTCACGACCGAGAGCGTGTCGCCGACCGACCTTGACGCCCCGATCAAGGACCGCCCCGTGAAGAACGGCGTGAAGGTCCCCGCCATGGTCGAGGGCGTCAGCCAGGTCAGCGCCGCCATGCGCACCAACGTCGAGACCAAGCCCGAATGGGCGAACCTCAAGCGCGCCGACTTCTCCAACTACGGCAAGAGCGTCGACTTTACCGCGCCGGGGCAGGACATCTACTCGACCGTACCTACGGCGATTTTCTCCTCCGGCTACGCCAAGACCAGCGGCACCTCCATGGCCACGCCCCACATCACGGGCATTGCCGCGCTCATTAAGTCGGTCCACCCGGGATTCCAGGGCAAGCAGATCACCGACCTCATGCGCAAGCAGGCCGCCATGGAATACACGCGTCTGGAGGCGCCCGAGGACGGTAAGGAGTTCCGCGGCTACGGCTTCATCAACGCGCTGACCACCATGCGCCGCGACCAGCCCCAGCCGACCGTCCAGACCCTGCAGTACCGGGTCGGCAAGGGCGAATGGAAGGACGTGCACGGAGCGACCCTGCCGGCCGGCCCCGTCACCTTCTACACCGAGGCCATCGCCCCGATCAGCCACCTGCACATGGATGTTGCCGGCCTGGCATCCGTCGACCGCGACGGCTCGGGCAAGTACTTCGACGATGCCCTGGGTGCCTCGATCGAAAACGTGGACCTCAGCGCACTGCTGCCCGAGGGCGCGGACTCGGTGACCGCCCGCGTCCAGGTCAGCGCCACCGGCATCAACTTCGATCGCCAGGCTGACGACGACACGGGCCGCGAGGCCGTCTTCACCGTCTCGCGCGACCCGAACGACGCCGTCACCCCGGCCCCCGCGCCCGATACGGACGCGACGCCCGCGCCGGCTGGCCCCGCCACAGCTGGCATCACCGCTCCCGCGCGCAGCGACGACCAGCTGCCCGCCAACTACGCGGTCAACCTGCCCAAGGGCACCGATAACGCCACCTTCCAGCGTGCGGCGGCCCAGGCCTCGTTCCTGGGGGGCCTCGTCCTGGCCCAGTACCCGGCCTTCGGCACGTTCTTCGTGCAGTCCGCGTCGCCCGCCTTCTCGCCCGACCTGGGCGCGGCGCTCGTGAAGGAGGGCATCAGCTACGACTCGATCGGCCCGACCCGCCAGGCGCCCGTCGGCGGTCACGAGGTCGTGGTCCCCATCTCCTACGAAACCCGAGTCGCGGCGGACGCGGCGATTGCGGCCGCACCCCGCTCGCAGGGCGCACAGGGAGACCAGGATGCGGCCCTCACCCCGGACCCGCAGACCGGCAACGGATGGCACCTCCAGGCCCTGCGCGCTCTCGAGGCGCAGGACGTGGACGTCATGCGCGCGCCCGTCACGGTGGGCATCATGGACCAGTCCGTCGATGACACCGTGCCGGACCTGGTCGGACAGGTCGACCACGACAAGTCCGTGTCCTGCTCGTTCAACGGCATCCCGAACCGCGACCCCGCCGCCTGGCGCTGGGACGACGCCACCCACGGCACGCACGTGGCCGGTTCGATCGCCGCGAAGCACGATGGTGTGGGCGTGGACGGCGTGAACCCGACGCTGCGCATCGCCGCGATCAACGTGGCCTCGCGTAACGGCGGATTCTTCTACCCCGAGTACATCGTGTGTGGCTTCGTGTGGGCCGCTGAGCACGGCATTTCGGTCACCAATGGGTCGTACTACGTGGACCCGTGGAAGTACTGGCTCCCCAACGACCCGGAGCAGGCCGCGGGCCAGGAGGCCGTGCAGCGCGCGGTCGACTACGCGACCTCGAAGGACGTCATCAACGTCGTGGCCGCGGGTAACTTCTCGACCGACCTGGACAACCTGCCCACGACCGACGACTCGGCTCCCGGCGACACCTGGGGTGCGCATGAGCGCGATGTGACGGGCGCCGTCTACATGCCGCCGAAGCTGCGCGGCACGCTCTCCGTGTCCGCCCTGCAGCTGCCCGAGGGTGCCGACCCCGCAACCGGCGTGCTCGAGCCGGCCTCTTGGTCGAACTGGGGTGCGAACAGCATCGACTTCGCCGCCCCCGGCGCGAAGATCTACGCGCCGCTGACGAGCTGGTACGGCAAGGCCTACGGCAACCTGTACGGCACCTCGCAGGCATCGCCTCTGGCAGCCGCCGTCATCGCGACGCTGCGCCAGGTCCACCCGGAGATGAACGCCGAGCAGATCATCGCCCTGGCTAAGAAGCAGGCGGGGGATCCGTCGAACTGGGATCGCCTCAAGCCCGTCGAGGGCCGCGAGTACCGGGGCGCGGGCCTGCCCAACGCCTTGGATGCTGTCCTCAAGGACCAGACGAAGCCCGTCATCGGCAGCGTCGAGTACTCGACGGATGGCACCACCTGGCAGCCGCTGACGGGGGAGAGCGTCGCCGGACGTGTCTCCATCCGTGTGACGGTGACCGGTCCGGTGACCTCTGCGCGTCTCCTCGTCGGTGAGCGCGAGGTCGCGACCGGTGTGGGTAACGGCGCCTTCGAGGGCAACTCGGTGACGCTGCAGGCCGACGGTGTGGACGTGTCCCACCCGAACGGCACGGGACGCTTCGCGGGCGCCGCGACGGTCACAGTCGAGGCCATGGGCCGCAACAATGACGCCCGCGCCGACGACGACGCAATGCTCCAGGTTCCCTTCACGGTCAGCCCCGACCAGGTCGGTCCCGATGAGGCCCGCTCGGGCCGCTGGGTGTCCGGCGTGTTCGGCTGGTGGTGGCGCTACGAGAACGGCACCTACCCGACCTCGACGCAGCTGCGCATCGACGGGGCGATCTACCTCTTCGACGCCCACGGGTACATGGTGACCGGCTGGGTCAGCGAGGGCGGCCACTGGTTCTACTACGGACCCTCCGGTGGCCAGGCCGCAGGCTGGGTGCAGGTGCGTGGAACCTGGTACTACCTGGATCCCATCAGCGGCGAGATGGCCAGCGGATGGACCAAGGTGCGCGACACCTGGTACTACCTGGGCTCCTCGGGCGCGATGCGCACCGGCTGGATGCGTGACGGCTCCACCTGGTACTACTTGGCCGATTCCGGCGCGATGGCCACGGGCTGGGCGCGCATCGGATCCTCCTGGTACCACTTCGCCACCTCCGGCGCGATGAGCACCGGCTGGGTGAAGGACGGCGGCTCCTGGTTCTACCTCTCCTCCTCCGGGGCGATGGTGACCGGGGCGCGCTGGATCGACGGCACGCGCTACGTGTTTGACGACGAGGGCCGCCTGCAGGAGTAGACGTCACGAGGCCGGGGTTCCTTCCCGGTTGAGACGGAGAGAGGGGCCGCGCACGATTTCTCGTGCGCGGCCCCTCGTGTGTGTGGGGAGGGTGTTTTCCTTGTTGGATCGCCATTGTGAATTCGATAGTGCAAGGAGAGAATTTCGTATACGATACTCATATGAGTGAGTGTCTTCTTCATGGAAAGCCCGTCAGCGATGAGCAGATTCAGGCGTGGGCTGATGAGGCTGAGCGCGGATATGACCTGACCAAGCTGGCGCCCCCGCGTCCGGGCCGTCCTTCCGTCGGGAAGGGGCCGGGAGTGGCCGTCACGGTGCGTTTGGATGAGCAGACGCTCAGCGCGCTGATGGAACGTGCTGCCTCTGAGGGGATCGATAGCCGTTCCGACGCGATACGTGCTGCGGTGCGTGAGTGGACCCATGTCGCCTAGACTGCACGCCAGTGCGCGCAAGCATTTTGGGCGCGACCGGCTCACCGATGAGTCCGTCCTGTATGCCTATGAGCATGCCCTGAACTCTCGACCCCTCGATGATGAGGATGACCCCAGGCGGTGGCTCGTGGTGGGTATTGATCAATCTGGACGCGTTCTGGAAATGGTCGTCTTGATTTTTGACAGTGGCGGTGAACTCCTCATTCATGCGATGAAGGCACGTCCGCAATTTCTAGAGGAACTTCGATAGTCCCTTTCTCGCAGCCTCCTGGCGCGAGAATGCCTTCAACGAACGTGGCTGTCCTCCGACCTGCACAGGGGGGGCGATCGGAGGACAGCCGTGCAACAGTGCCGCTCTGTTACCCCATGCCCGTCGATGTAAAGCCCGCCTTCTCGGGCGTCGTGCCCAGGCGCGTGGCGATGAGCTCCTTGTCCTGATCGGATGCGAAGTCACGGACCCACGAGGCGTAGGTGGCCTCGTCGGCGTGGACCTCCTGCGTGAGCGGGTTTCGCCGCTTGGAGACGATCGTGCGCACGTGCGCGGCGAACACCCACACGTTCGCCACCAGGGCGGCCGCCGACAGGATGAACATCGCCCAGGGGTTGTGGGCGCTGCGGTGGGCGAACATCGAATCCTGCATGAAATGCGGGAACGTGAGCACGACCGCCGACCACAGCGTGAGCGTGTACGCGCGGTATTGGATCCACGCGCCTCGCCCAACCTTCATGAGCGCAGGGATCGTGTACGAGGCCAGTAGCGCCACGCCCGAGTACCACGCGCGGTCCGACTACACGTGGTACTGCACGCTCGCCCTGCTGCTCGCCTGCACGATTCCCGCGTTCACGTGGGCGAAGGGCCAGTGGATCTGGTTCCGCTGCTTCACCCTGGTTTTCTGGATCTCCATGAACACCCTCCTGCCCGAGGTCCTGGTGCCGCCGTCGGACATCTTCAATTTCGCGACCATGGACCCGCGCACCAACATTGCGTGCGCGGCCCTGGCGCTCGCGGCTAACGTCGCGCTCTTCGCCTACTGGCTGTACAAGATCGTGGTGTTTAGGAGGAATCCGATCACTGGTGTCCTGTACTACGAGCTGGCCGAGTTCCGCACGATCGTGCGCGAGCACTGCGACGACAAGGACAAGTACTTCCTCGTCGACCGCATCCCCGAAACCCCCGAGGAGCTTGGCTTCGAGCCTGATTCACCCACCCCGCCGCCTGATGGGTATCGAGCCTGGATGCCCTGGTGGAGGGGAGAAGATAGGCGGCATCCGTCTAAGCGGCCCTCGGGTTCGCGTCCGTAGCTGCCCTGCGCGTACATCGTTGACGAGGCCTCCCCGAGTGTACCGGGGAGGCCTCGGTTGCGTGCGTGCTAGTCCGTACTGGGCTTGTCCTGTGAAAAGCTCGCGGGGTGCCGTGTCGTGATGGGCCGTGTGGTGCTTGGTGCTTTATGACCGACATCAGTGAACGAAGATACGACATCCTTCAAAGGCAATAATGCACCATTTGGCGCTCGGTGTTTTATGACCGGCCCGCCGCCAGGATCTACTCGACCTCTCCCTCTCGATGTCTTAATGCACCTTATGGCGCTAGGTGGTTTCTGACGATGCTTGGGAACTGCCCGAATGCCACGTGTTCATCGGGTCTTAATGCACCGTTTGGCGCTCGGTGCTTTATGACATCACCCTCCTGTCGTACGGGCTGGACCCCCTGTAAAGCAGCCGTCTTAATGCACCGTTTGGCGCTCGGTGCTTTATGACCAGGCCGCGCCCGGAGACCTGGTGTGCTTCGACTGGGAGTCTTAATGCACCGTTTGGCGCTCGGTGCTTTATGACCGAGCTCTTGATACTCATTCTTGGTCAGACCGACCGAAGTCTTCATGCACCGTTTGGCGCTCGGTGCTTTATGACTGGGGGTTCCTCCAGGCCGGAGTGAACCTCATGAACGCCGCGTCTTAATGCACCGTTTGGCGCTCGGTGCTTTATGACCGATGACTTCGACGCTATGGTCGCCATGGAGAACGGCGAGTCTTAATGCACCGTTTGGCGCTCGGTGCTATATGACCCTCTGCGCTGCCCGATGTCGCGACGACGACCGTCGGCCTGTCTTAATGCACCGTTTGGCGCTCGGTGCTTTATGACGCGACGTCGCTGACGGATGAGGAGTGGGAGTTTGACTTTAAGTCTTAATGCACCGTTTGGCGCTCGGTGCTTTCTGACTCAGACGCTTGTTCGCACTGCCCTGGGTACGCAGGAGTCTTAATGCACCTTTTGGCGCTGGTGCTTTCTGACTGCGAGCGGCATGAAGTCCGTCGAGATCACGGTCGCTGGCACGTCTTAATGCATCTTTTGGTGCTCGGTGCTTTCGCAAGCCACAAGGCGCAGGCGACCATGCGATTCAGTCAGGAGTCTTAATGCACCTTTTGGCGCTCGGTGCTTTCCGACTGACGCGGTGGCCATTTCGGACTGCGCGGAGTCCGGGTCATAATGCGCCTTATGGCGCTTGGTGCTTTCTGGCCTGACAATGATCACAATGACCTGACAATGCTGGGCATTGGCTCTTAATGCGCCTTTTGGCGCTCGGTGCTTTCTGACGCACAAAACATCGACTCGTGGCTCGCGTCCGGCCTCATGTCTTAATGCACCGTTTGGTGCTCGGTGCTTTCTGACGGACGATGCTGGATGATTAGGCCATAGCCGCCTGCCGCTGTCTTAATGCACCGTTTGGCGCTCGGTGCTTTATGACTCGAATGGTGGATCGAGCTGGATGGTAATCTGGAGTCGTCTTAATGCAGCGTTTGGCGCTCGGTGCTTTATGACTGATCCCAGGCGGCGATTTCGCCTACGTGCCCTACGGTATGTCTTAATGCACCGTTTGATGCTCATCTTGCAGGGTTGCCGGAAAATGTCGCATGCAATTCGGCTGACAGTCCTTCAAGCTTTGAAGTCAGAACGTTGAGATTCTGTGGTTTCCTGGTGCTTGTTGATACGTGCTCTGGGAAATTGCATACGAGATTTTGGGAGCTCGGTGTTTTCTGACAAGAAGCTCACAGATTTAAACGGCTTTATTAAGCCCGAGTCTTAATGCACCTTTTGGCGCCCGGTGCTTTCTGACTCCATGATTACGGCGCAGGCCATGCTTGCGCTCGGCATGTCTTAGTACACCTTATAGTGTTCGCTGCTATCTGACCTTTACTTTGAGCGTACGCAGGTAGGGGAAGCCTAGCCGTGTCTTAATGCAACGTTTGGCGCTCGGTGCTTTATGACCATGACGATCCGAACGTCGGGAATGATCCGCTGCGCTGAGTCTTAATGCACCGTTTGGCGCTCGGTGCTTTATGACCGAAACGACAATTACGTTAAGGAGGGAACTGTGGACGTCTTAATGCGCCGTTTGGCGCTCGGTGCTTTCTGACCCGTGACCCGCGTCGACAAGGTGGGCGACAGCCCATAGTCTTAATGCACCTTTTGGCGCTCGGTGCTTTCTGACGTCAAGCCGGTTCTGAACGGCACGCACCACACGCCCTTCGTCTTAATGCACCGTTTGGCGCTCGGTGCTTTCTGACTGACTGCCACGCTATTCGTTACATGTGCGTTAGCACGGTCTTAATGCACCGTTTGGCGCTCGGTGCTTTCTGACCGAAGAACTGCTCGCGCAGTGGAACAAGGCAGAGGCTGAGTCTTAATGCACCTTTTGGCGCTCGGTGCTTTCTGACTATGTTACAGAAACACTCAACCGCCTCGCTGATAGTTTTAATGCACCTTTTGGCGCTCGGTGCTTTCTGACGAGGGCTACATGGACTCTTTTGCGATCAACGAGACCGTCAAGTCTTAATGCCCCGTTTGGCGCTCGGTGCTTTATGACCCGAGAACTGCGCTCCTACGAAGGTGATGCGATCGGCCGGTCTTAATGCGCCGTTTGGCGCTAGGTGCTTTCTGACCGGGTTAACGATCGAGACGCCGAACGCCTTCACGATCGGCGAGGTCTTAATGCACCTTATGGCGCTAGGTGCTTTCTGACGGTGTGCATCGGGCGAATACGTCATGATTCACGACTGGACGTCTTAATGCACCTTATGGCGCTAGGCGCTTTCTGACTGGTTGAGTTCCACTACTGCGAAAAGGGAGAGGAAATTGGTCTTAATGCACCTTATGGCGCTAGGTGCTTTCTGACGATATTTGGCTTGGCGACTACTGGGAGAAGGACGGTATGTCTTAATGCACCTTATGGCGCTAGGTGCTTTCTGACAGGGGAGTGCGTTCGCCCCCAGGGGTAGGAGGGTGGGTCTTAATGCACCTTATGGCGCTAGGTGCTTTATGACGCGGAGGAGCAGGGCGGCGCGTCGATGAAGCGTTTCGCTGAGTCTTAATGCACCGTTTGGCGCTCGGTGCTTTATGACGAGAGACCTACGTGGAATCTAGCCAGCTGCACCACCTACTTGTCTTAATGCACCGTTTGGCGCTCGGTGCTTTATGACGAGAGACCTACGTGGAATCTAGCCAGCTGCACCACGTACTTGTCTTAATGCACCGTTTGGCGCTCGGTGCTTTATGACCGGCCGAGTCGAATCTGCAGATGGAACTCTCTGCAGTCGGGTCTTAATGCACCGTTTGGCGCTCGGTGCTTTATGACGGGCAAGTCCCCGTTTCTCGCGGCGATCTGCTGCGCGTCTTAATGCACCGTTTGGCGCACGGTGCTTTATGACCAAAATACTATGGAGAATTCCGAGATAAAGTCCTAGCAGGGTCTTAATGCACCGTTTGGCGCTTGATGCTTTCTGACGGTGATCCCGACGGGCAGGGCGACCTGAAGCGCAAGAAGTCTTAATGCACCTGATGGCGCTCGGTGCTTTATGACTTACACCCGCACTTATCGCAGCACAAATCGCCGCAGAGTCGTCTAAATGCGCCGTTTGGTGCTCGGTGCTTTATGACACATCACTCACCCGCGAACAGCTCAACGAGGCCATCAACGTCTTAATGCACCGTTTGGCGCTCGGTGCTTTATGACAGGCGCGCGGTGTGGAATGGCATCCCCGCGAGTTTGGCCGGTCTTAATGCGCCGTTTGGTGCTCGGTGCTTTATGACGCAAAAACTCACGCCCCTCTCAGCGCTGCTATCGGTGGGTCTTAATGCACCGTTTGGCGCTCGGTGCTTTATGACCCGCGTCTGGCGGCGGCGGGCTACCAGGCTGGCTCGTCTTAATGCACCGTTTGGCGCTCGGTGCTTTATGACGGTCTACGAGTTGGCCGACATCCAGAACATCACGGCGCAGCTCGTCTTAATGCACCGTTTGGCGCTCGGTGCTTTATGACGAGGCCTGAGTGGTCACCGCCTACAACACCCGAACCGGTCTTAATGCACCGTTTGGCGCTCGGTGCTTTATGACGGTCCATACAATGCGCAGTGACTTTCACAAGAGACTCGAAGTCTTAATGCACCGTTTGGCGCTCGGTGCTTTATGACACACATACTTCTTCACCTATCAGGAGACGCTTCCTCATGTCTTAATGCACCGTTTGGCGCTCGGTGCTTTATGACGTTATAGAAGTCCCACTCGACCACACGGGCCTCGCCCAGGGTCTTAATGCACCGTTTGGCGCTCGGTGCTTTATGACATCGATAACGGTGGAGCCTGGGTCGCCAGGGTGTCCAAGTCTTAATGCACCGTTTGGCGCTCGGTGCTTTATGACGCAACCTCAGAGATTTCACGAAGAACAGCAAGAACAGGTCTTAATGCACCGTTTGGCGCTCGGTGCTTTATGACGTGATGTGAGTGTTCCACTGTACATTGTGTATCACGGTGGTCTTAATGCACCGTTTGGCGCTCGGTGCTTTATGACCTGAAGGCTATCTCGCTTGCGTCTATCTGGCTGTCGAGTCTTAATGCACCGTTTGGCGCTCGGTGCTTTATGACATGAATACTGAAACCCTCGTCAACAAGATTACCAAGCTCAAGTCTTAATGCACCGTTTGGCGCTCGGTGCTTTATGACAGTCCGGCATGTCATTCCCTGTGTGACCAGGCAAAACAGGAAGTCGGATCGCCGACAGTTGAAAAAGCACCCTTCCAACCTGCAAGCACGGGATCAGCATATCAGGGTTTTCGTTGCGGTTCCTCGCATCGCCACCGACGCGCCGCTGCGGCGATCTCAGCCCGGAAACGAGGGGATGGGTCGGCGTGTCGCCATGTGAACACCTCGGTTGGTTGTGCGGTAACCTTTAAGTTGATGCTCCGGAAGGTCAGACAATGATGCAACCTACCGCCGCCTCGTCCATGAAGGACGCAACCACCCCCGATGCCCTCACCCGCGCACGCAGACGACTTCTCACCAACAGTGCAGGCGTCGCGTCAGGGCAAATGCTCTCAGACGATCAGCTCTGCAAACTTGCTGACCCCGACTGGACCCCACCCGTCATAGAGAACATTGACACCCATGTGATCGAGTGCGCGGATCCAATACTACGTGCACTCCTTTCGGAATCCCTTTCGGATACGCTCGCCCGGCTGCTCGCCCTCGAGCGCCCGCATGGCAGCTACGACGACACCCCCGACGGTCATGAAGCGTTCACCAGGACCGTCCTTGAGGACTACGATCACGGCAACCAGCACCTTGCCCGTGCGACACTCCTTCCGGCGCAAACGGACCACGTCGTACTGTTGGGACTGGAATGCCTCGGAATTCCCGCAGATGCCCTCACCATCATTGGCGAGCTCGCCCACCCTTCAAACCCCGCCGATCCCATCACCCGCACTCTCGCCGACGCGGCCCTCCTCGACCTTGACAGGTACGCCTCTGATCAAGGCCTCCCATACTCGCGCGTCGCATCCACTCTCGTCCTCGCCGCCCCCACCGAAGAGCGCCTGGACGAGGCCATCGATGCCGTGGCCGGCGCGGCCGTCACGCTCGGGATGCGGATCTGCGACCTTGTGACCCAGCATGTCGACGCCGACGCGACCCTCGCCAGCATCGGAATCGACCATGTGCCCCCATCCGATAAGAAGAAGCCCACGAAGCTGGCCGACCGCATCCTCTACGTCGGGCGCGATGGCGCACGCGTCCACGTCAAAGGGGGACGCCTCCTCGTCGACGGACCCGCGGGAATCCCCGCCACCAGCCTGCCCAAGAACAACGTCAGCAGAATCGTCCTGTCCGGAAATGTTGGACTCTCCGCCGGAGCGCGCTCCTGGGCCATGCGCTCAAGCGTCGACGTCGTCTGCCTGTCGCGGCGAGGCTCCTACCAAGGCAGCCTTGTCGGAGCAAACAGGGGAACACACGCCAGCAGACTCCTCGCTCAAGTTGCCCTGACTCGCGACGAAACTCGCCGTGTTCCCCTGGCCGCCGCCCTCATCGGGGCTAAAATCCGAGGGCAAATCCACGTCCTCACGCGCATCGCGCGACGAGACAACAACGTGCACGTTGCCGACACGACCGCACTCATGCACGCATGGAGACGCAGCCTTCAAGAGGCTCGATCCATCAATGAAATCATGGGCATCGAAGGAGCGAGCTCTGCCGCCTACTTTGACGCCCTATCAATGTGCGTGCCAGCGGATGTTCCCTTCCATGGGCGCAGCCGGCGCCCTCCCCGCGACCTACCCAACGCCGCCCTGTCCTACGGGTACGCCATCCTCCTCTCCGAATGCGTCGGAGCACTCCATGCCGCCGGACTCGACCCCTGCCTCGGCGTCGCCCACGCGCCCACCGACAAACGCCCCAGCCTAGCCCTCGACCTCATGGAGCAGTTCCGTCCGCTCCTCGTCGACCAAACCGTCATGGCGTTGCTGCGCACGCGCAAACTCCGTGTCGAACACGCCTCCCCCGAACCTGATGGTGGGGGAGTATGGCTAGGCGCGGAAGGAAAGAAGATCGTCGTCGACGCTTACGAGGCCTGCGCGCAGCGCTCGGTGACCGGTGCCCTACCCGGATACTCGGGATCGTGGCGCAGGCACATCATCCACTCCGCGCAGATGCTCGCGCGAGCGATCGTCGAACCCGACTACCGGTGGCAAGGGATCGCGTGGCGATGATCTACATCGTCGCCTACGACATCGCCAACAATCGGCGACGGCTCCGCGTCGCGAAAATCCTGGAATCCTGGGGCTACCGCATCCAAGAATCCGTGTTTCAGCTGCGCCTCGACGCCGACTCACTGGCACGCGTGCGCCACCTGCTCACCTCCACCATCACAGACGCCGAAGACGTCATCCACATCTACCCCATCTGCGCCTCCTGCGCCGACCGCGCCGACATACTCGGTGCGGCCATAGCGCTGGATGACGTGGGGTTGTGTCGGGGAGTGTGGTGAGAGGCTATTCATCCAGAGTTGGGAAGCTGTACCGTCCAAACTGGGATTCCGCATCTTCAATCTGTTTTGGTTCCGCATTGGCGTGATCGTAGAGTAAAGCTAATTTGACGCGGTTATCTTCGCGCTTCCGGAACCAGGTGAGTGTTGGATTGTCGGAAGTGCTTGATGAGGCTGCAGACTTCGATTGCTCAGTCGGATAGTAGACAGGTCGTCCATCCTTCCAACCACAGGCCTGCCTACAAAAACACTTGACAGGGAGAGAATGTGTGAACTTCGTGGGAAGGTACTCGTTGATATGTCCTTGAATCTTGATATTTTTTATCTTCTTTGTTTGACCATTCTCGAGCGCAATCTCGCCGAAATGGCCAATTACTCCGTTGAGGGAGATATACTGTTGCGCTAAGATTGATCCGCTGACGAGACAGCATGAGATGGCATCTACTCTTACTGTTCCCATGCCGATTGGTTTCCCGAATCCGAGATGATGGTATCCTTCGTTGATGTTCTTAACGCCTTCCGAGAGCATTTTTGGTTTCAATAGCCAGAGGAGGATGGCGAGCTCCCGCTCGGATAGATTGCTGAAGTGAATCCTGCTGAGAAACACTGCCTCTGGTTCGATCCATGAGGTAATCATTGACGCCATGGTGGTATCTGCTGTGGATTCTGGCAGCGTAACCTTCTCGTCAATCAGTTCTCGGTGTGTTGGGTAAACCTTACGAATAAGCGTTTGTCCAGTTAAGAATGCGCGCTCACGGGGAACAGGGTTCTTGCGATCCGCTCCCGGAGATCGTCGTTCCAGGTTGTATCCCTCTGAGTCACGCAAATACGGCACACCAGTTCGTGGCTTCGGGCTTGCGAGTGTGATGAAGTGAGCGGGGTGATGAACCTTCAGTAGTTGTCTATCTGCTTCGGGTGAACTTGAGCTTGATCTGCTGAAGTAAGCGGGTTCCAGCACGATTCTGCCGCTTAGTCCGCCAGCAGGTGTTTCCCCGTTATCTTTGGTTTGAGGGACAAATCCCCACATGCTGTCACCTGGACTTGCTACGTCAAGCGAGCTAGCTGGATCGCGATCCTGATCCTGTGCCAGCTTGTAGGCAGACGCCGAGTCCTTTCCAATCATTCTTCCTACTGGTGATATCTTGATCGACGCCAGCTTCCATGTTCCATCGTCCTTATTAACATCAATCGAAACGAAGACAGGAATTCCTGGCGCATTCTTATCGTGAACTTCCTTGAGGTGCTCTTTGAGATATGATTCAATGGCTCCGTCCGTGATGTCAATCCGTTCGAATGGTTCACCTGCCACTAGCTGAGGATTGAGATAGTTGTGAATGAGGCGTGGTGTGTTGGATAGTGCGGTGTGTGCGGCTGTTTCCCTGCCTCCGCGGGTATTCGTTCGAGCGGTGTAACCGAGTCGCTGCGCCTCGTCGAGTGTATTCTGCGCGTAGTCGTGAAGGGTGGATAGGAATTGCCCCATAATCGTTCGGTCTACTTCGAGTCTATAGGCTTCCTTCTCGCTACCCTTCTCTACAAATGGGAATATGAACTCATAGCGTTTACGCTCAGACTCGCTAATAGTATGGTCGTCGCTGCGTGTTCGAACGACAAAACCTCGATTCGGGAAGTACTGCCGCTTCTCTTTGCCTCCTTTCAGATCTAAGTCAATTTGTCGATCGGCGTGATCGCGGAAACGAACCTCTGTTGCAATCTCACGAGTAGTCTCCTTCTGGATCTTGACTTTCCTGGATTGGTACTGGACAGCGGTGAGGTGTGGCAAATCGCAACGAAGTTGTGCCACGTCGGAGTATCCGTCCTCACCAGCTGTTGAGTCGATGAGTCCAACGGTCTGAGGGCGCTCGTTTCCCGTCCAGAACTGGGCGTCAAAGACCTTCTTCTTGAATGTGAAGACTAATTCCCAACTGTCGCCGTCGCTTGTGAGGAATGCTGGGTAGGTTGATTGCGCCTTTCGCGCCGGAGGACGGTGTGAGAGTGTTCGTGTGTGCTGCTTGTCAAAGATTCGGAGGCGCGACATGGTCACCGCTTCATATGCGCTGGATAGCATCCCCTTAAGGGCTGTCGCAGGAATGAGTGCGTCCTGAATACTTGTGGCTCCGTCGGGATTTCCTGATCCGGAAGGAACCGCGATAGTGCCATCTCGGGTTTTGAAGCCAGGAAGAGTTGGTGTCATAGTTGTGATTTCGATGTCGATAAAGCCGGATAGTCTGTCTCGAGCGATATGGTCAAGAGATCTGTATCCGAATGCGTCGGCATCAAAACAAACGGCTTGGCTGTTGTCAACTGTCGGGATTCCGTTGTACGCGTGATGGAATGTGCTCATTTTGTCCATTCTCCCGTGAATAGTTGATCGGTGACTGCCATGTTTCCGTATTGCTTATCTTCTTGGATGAACTCGACTGCCATCATTTGGCTGTTGTCCACTCTCCCAGTGTCAGAGTTGGCGGGCATGTGCTTCAGATAGCTCATGTTGTGCACCCATCCGCTGACAGAGGTAATTCCATTGCATTCAGTGCCAGCTTTAAGCGTCAAGTCCACGGCACCCACGCCGTTGACCCAACGGAACTCACGAGCGAACACGGCGCCGTCTTCGGGACCGTCAGTATGTGCAACCGGCACCCAGAGGCGCAGCTCGAAGACCTTTTTGTCGTCGAAGGAATGGCCCTCGACTGGAGCTACTGACAGCTCCTGTGAATCCTTGGAGGACTTCCGATCGATTCCCAGCACCGGCCACGTCCCGTTGGTCGCGAACGCTAGGCCCTGTAGATCACCGCTCCAACTAGGGCAAACGTGGGTCAAGAAATCACCCAGGCTAAGCGCGCCTCCGGAGACCGGCTGGATCGGCGTGCACGTCAGTGCTGCTGTCTGAAGTTGCTCACTCATGAGTATTCTCCTCGCCCTGCGATTGTGCGCCGCCGTTTGCAGGGGCTTCATCAAGTCGCTCGGACCACTGTTCCGCGCCATCAATCGTCTTCAAGAAGCCAAGGACAGCTCCAGCGAGCCTCCGTTGAGCATCGCATCGATCTTGCGGTGGGGGACTCGCTGCGGTGCCTGGGTGGTCCAGCGCCCGGTCGCCAAAACGCTCCTTTGTTGGAATCTTGGCTCCTTCGTAGGCATTGCCACGAATATCGATCGACGAAACGACGACCTGGCCCAGGCCTCGCGTCGAACGGCTACCCAAGGGGAGAGTGCCCGCGGACAACTCGGCGAGTGCCAACCCAAGCAACACGAAGGCGGCGTGAGCGTAGTCGGCATCAGTAGCCTTCGACTGCTTGCCGTTACCCGAACCGTTCTTAGCTTCGTCAGAATCGGTTGTTTTGTGATTCTTCTGCTGCGCTTTCTTCACCTCGCCGGTATCGGTGGCCTTGTGATTGTCTTCCAGCCCCTTCTCTGTCTCGATGTTCTTCAACAGGCGCCGCAGGTCAATGTCGATTGTGATTGGCTCCCATTCGGTGCCCAGATACACAGCCTCGGTGAAGAGCCCGCCGTCGACCACGCCGCCCGTCCAGCGGTCGATCGCGTTGTGCGTGACCTCAACGCGCGTGCCGCGTTCTACCGACCGACAGTCGTGGATGGTGATCGCGCCCCGGTAATCGGTGCAACCGAACATGTATCGCACGAGGTTTGGCTCCGCGGCGATCTGCTCGTGGATGTCGTGCGACGCGAGGGGTTCCAGATCGCCGCGTGCAGCGAGGACAGTCCGCGCGATGCGAGCGGCCCTGGAACGCAGAGTCCCGCGAATCGATGTGCCCGGTATGAGGAGCTGGGCTTCCTCCCACGCTTCAGAGGGATCTCGAAGAGGTTCGGTGATCTCTGGGGCGTCAGGGTTCCCCTCAGCTCGTGCCTTGGCCTGACGCTGTTGGGTCAGCTTCCTGTCTTCCGCGACGAAGACTCCCGTGGGGGACCACCAATGAATCGTGATGCACGCAGGCTCTGCGAGGGCCCATCCGCCCAGTTCGAGTGGAATCGGCGTCCCTTCCTCGTCCTGACCGATGAGAGTATCGAGAATGTCCGCCGGTCCAGTCAGCGTACCAGCATCGGTCGTCCCGCTGATGCGACGGAGTTTCGGCTCAATGACATGGATCCTTCCCTGTCCAGAGCCTGTGCGGCCACCCAAGGAGACGGTGTCGGATGTGAGGACGTCAACGATGAACTCGAGGAGTTTCTTGACGGAAGCGGAGGACGCGGGGCTTGGGATCCCCTTTGATTCTTCGCGTCCCATCGTTTCGTCGTCGCGTCCCTCGGCGGTGATGCGAATGGTGAATGCGGTCCCGCGGGGTAGGAACTCGTGCTCGTAGAGCGCTCCGTCCGAGGCCGCCCCGGTCGTCCGGTCGATGCCGACGCCGTGACGTCTCGGCAACGGGGATTCTCCGGAGTCGCTGTCCTTGTATTGTGGGAAGGACACAGCGTGGAATGTGAGCGCACTCTTCCTGATAGGGAGCGACGCATCACTTGGCAGCCCGCGATCATTGGCGGATTTGCCAGTGTAGTCCGTGTCATCGCCCCATAGGGAGATCCAGTTGTCTTTCGAGAACGCTCCTCCGTCCTGAGTCGCCGGATCCCCGGCCTCCTGCAGCGCCTGACGGGCGACATCGCACGCCGCGCGCACCACGCCCCTAATGGACCTGCCCGGGATCGTCGGCTCTTTGAGGCCATTGCGGTTGAAGCGGATGATGGTTCCCTCTCCGTCGCGGTCGGGGACCTCGTCCACGCCGCCGATGTGGAGTTCCGACGTCAGCTCGACGGGGATGGTGAGTTCATAGCGTGTGAAGGTCACTTGCCTTCACCTCCTTGGGTGTCCGCCGAGGACATAAAGTCCTGCCTTGTTGCTCTTGTGACGGTGAGGCTCTTGCGCTCGAGCAGCGGGTGGTCCACGGCGAAGCGCCCGTAGCCCTGGGCGCTGAGTTCACCGATTCCGAAGGGAGCGAGTTCCAGGAGCTTGGCTCGATCCGCCACGCTGACTCGCACTCGGATCATCGATCCCGCCTGGATCGCCAGCCGAGTTGCGCGTGGTCCGTTATCCGCAGGCGACCACGAGTCGACGCGACGGTGCCGGATCGAGGGTGTGCCGACTGCCTCGACGGTGATGCCCTTGCACTTAAATGCACGAATGAGGTCATCGGTAGTTCCGCCCGGCCCCAGCAGGTCAGAACGTGCGATTATATCGGAGGTGAACCACAGGGACACAACCTTAGTGGATTCACGGGACGAGGCCGTGGTGTCCTCACCGGCTGCCGTCCCGTTGGTGGAGGCGGATGCATCGCCTGTGGGCTGCGCGATACCAGCGTTGCCGAAACGGCTGCGCGACTCCCGCTCGGTGGCTGTCTCTTCGCGGAGCGTGCACGTCGCAGACCCGAAGGTGCCCGTGAGCTTGCGCGACCCGAGCCGGGCCTCGCGTGTCTTACCGAGAAGATCGGAGACAGAGGCGGCCTCCCAGAGCTCATCCGACACCCAGACGTGTGCGCGCATGCGCATGCCCTCGGGCAGGGCCTCGACCAGGACGAGTTGTCCCTTGCTGGCCGCGCCCGTCTCGTGGTTGATGGCGGTCGTCTGTCGCCCGCGTAGGGGAGGCTTACCGTACCAGCCCTGAGTCTTCGTGCCGGGCTCTTCACCGTCGTCTTCCTTCGGGGCGAAGAAGACATACCCGCCACGAACGGGGATCTTCCCCGTTTCCTCGGTGGAGTCGCCGTACAGGGTGATGGGAGAGTTCGAGGGCGACGTCTTGTCTGTCTTGAGCGTGAGGGGAATGGGGCGTCCCTCGATGTCCCCAATAACGGGCATCGCGTCCGAGATGAACAGGTGGCCGCCGGTCACGGCGTTGGTAATGACTGCTTCGTGCTCTCCGCGCTTGTTTGATGACACCAGCCGGTGCAACCAGGGGAGCAGGACCGTTCCGCGCAGGAAGTCCAAGGAGCGGATTTCATTCGAGAAGGGGACCTCGTAGGACACGATGGGCGAGTTGAGCGTGAGGTCGAGGATCAGGTGGTGCCCGCCGCTGCGGTCAGCATCGGAACCGCCGACTGTCCCGACCCGGTGTTGTACGCCGCCCTGCCGCGGTCCAGGGAGTTCGTTGACGACGGCTTCGGTGAACGATGCCGCCAGCTTCTTGAGGCTCCTCCTCAACGCCTGCGACTGGTCCGAGGCGTATGCGATGAACTCGGTCGTGGAGCGCTCGTGGCACGCGGCAAGCGCCTCACCGGACACGAGGACCGTGCACTCTCCGTCGCCTCCGCTGCGGCCCGAGCCGATGCCTCGAACCATGAGGCCAGCAACCCCGAGGAGGAAGCGTGCGGCCTCAATCGTCGTTGTATCGGAGAACTCAGCCCCGGCCTCGTCGATGAGTGTGAACGTGCCCGTGAGGACGCCGGCCGCCGCGTGCTCCGTGAAACGTAGGAACTGGTCGCGCGCCGTCCCCGTGGTCGGGTCGATGGACAGGGACACCGTGTCATGGACGTCAATCGACGAGGCCGAGGTAACGTCCGAGAAGAGAACGTGACGCGGGTGGGGGACAGAACCCTGCTTGCCGTCGGGGTCCTGGCCGAAGAGCCACAGGGCGAAGTTGGTCCACTTCTTGGGAGACTTCTCGTCTGGCCCGTCAAGGGCCTTCGCGGCCAGCATCGCCTGCTCGCGCAGGACTCCCGTGATGACCGTGCCGCGCACGACCGGGTGCCCGTTGCTGCCGCGCTCAATCGTGGAGTGCGTGCGCCCCGCCTGACCCACGCCCGTGGACACGCCCCAGTCGGAGGTGAACACGATGGTGACGTGACCGCTTGTGGGGGTGTTGTTACTCGTCGTAGTTTCAGCGCTCACTTGGCACCTCCTGCGGTGGTCGCGCCTGGTGCTTCGTCGCAAGCTATCCGGCCGTTGGCGTCTCGGGCTATTCGGCAAGCGATATACCCGTCAGGCAAGTTCTCGGACAGGTCGATCAGGTCCAGGAGCCACCGCACCTGTTCGATGCAATCCTCGGTGTCCTCGTCGGTATCGTCGAGGCGTATCTTCGAAGGCAGAGGCCCCAACGCCTTCACGAGCGCCTTCGTGCCGCGCGCGTTCTCCTGCGCATCCGTCCACTCGAGGCGGATCGCGCAGACGGGGTGCTCGCAGCGCTTCGTTATCCTCTTCTCGTCCGGCTTTTCTTTGTCCTTGTCGATCTGCTCCTGCGTCGCGAACGCTATGTCGTTGTCCTTCAGGACGTAGCCGAGGCACTCGGATCGCGCCTTATCGTCCTTGGAAACCTTGACATAGTCGGCGAGGAGCTTGACGATGCGGTTCGCGCGGGCACGTGGGAACGGATCGCCGGTGGTCTGCGTGGGTTCGTCCGGTTTCTTGCCGTCGAAGGCTGCGACCGCGCGGAGAATTTGTTTCCACTGATCCTGTGTTTGTGGACTCCCCGCGGTGGATGGAGTCGTGGGCGCGTCCCCGATCCGCTCTTGCGCGTAGTGGCCGACCAGGAAGGGGCGTTGGACGCGGCCCTTGTGCTCGTTTAGCGTGTCCTCCGGGTCGAGGACAGTCGCGTCGCGCAGGACGTGGAAGTCGATCGTCGAACAGGGGGCCTGCCCATTCTGTTTGCCGAGCTTCTTCCCGCGCGACACCAGGCCCTCCGCCAGGTCGTAGGCGATGTGGAACGGGAAGTTACGCCCCACGATGGCCACGCCCGCCGAGGCTGTGAGCGGGCCGGGGTTTTGAATGATGTAGTCGTCGATTTCGAAGCGGTCCCGCTCTGGTGCGTCGGTCTTCTTCCCTCCAGCAACAATGGCGAGAACTGACAAAAGATCATCGTTTTTCGTGAGTTCCTCGTAATGGCGGATGTAAGCCTCAGCGAAGGGAATCGCGTATTGCCCGTCCGTGTAGACCGTGACGTCGTCGCCGCCGACCAGCACCGGAACCACGGGAACGAGATCAATATCGTCATCGTTGGCGAGGTATTCGACGTCGGCCCACGAGCGTGCAACCGCCTCTTTGACGATACCATCGAGACGGTAGTTCACCTCCATGATGAACCATTGGAAGATATTGTTTTCGTCGGGCGTACAGGGGTTTTCTTCCCTCCAGTATGACGCGGGCTTGAGATTGCTAAGGTCTCCCTCAACCGTGTTGAACGCCTCGCCGAGGTCACGCATGATCGCGCCCACTCCGTTGCCGTCGATGTGGATGACCCCGACAGAGGAAAGGCTGGCGAGCGTTCCCTGAGAGTTAGCAGCTTGAGGTAGGTCTTGGAATGCTCCTTCAAGCTGGAACGGGTCTTCGTGAAGCCTCTCTATTTCTTTCAGCCATGTGTCAGGATCATTTGGCGACCAACGTGACACAACTTCCTGGAGCTGAAGGCGTCGAGCTGACCGTGACCATGCGCGCTTGATACGCGAGGGGAGAGACAAGGAGTCCTGCGCGTCTTGCTCTGTCTGTGTAGGTGGCGAAAAATTGGTGTCCTCGTCGGTAAGGAGGGGAACATTGAGTGTTTCCCATGCATAGCGGCGCATCTCCCTGCAATCGTCTTCGGAGAGTTTTGGTGATGCGGGTAAAGCGGACTCTGAGCCGCGTTCCAGGAACGGGAACTGCGGGAAGCGCGCCGCCGCCGGACGGCGGTTCAGCGAGTACTCCAAAAAGACACGATCAAGCTCTTGCAGGTCTTCCGTGCAAACCGTGTTGGATGTCGCCTCGATGAAGACACCCGTGACGTCGAGGCCTGGGGCGTACGTGAGGGCTCGGAGCGTGACCTCTCGGATCAGTTGCTTCGCCAAGTCCTTTGGGTCGCCTTCATCGTTAGTGAATCGGACGATGACTTTGCCGGACGAGTCAGAGACCCAGAAAGAGGTTGGAAGAGGCTTTGGCTCTAGGAGCTTTTCGGCTTCCTCCTTCACCCAGCGGGACAGGAGCGTGATCTCGAAGGAGGCCCCGATCTGCTCACGCAGGCGAGGGGACGAGAAGATAAACGGCTGATTGCTGTTCGTCTGCAGCATGACGAGGTAACCTGTCATGGTTGGATCCTCCTAGTCTGCATTGTGCGGAGGAAGTGTCGTCAGGAGTGAATGAATGTCGGTAACGATTCGACCCCTGAGATTAACAAGAACTGAAAATGGGCGATTATTAATCTCAGCCTTAGTGTCATCGTGTAACCAGCCATCCGTGTAGACGATGAGCGCTTGTTGTGGAGTTAGTGTGGCTTTCAAGGCGGTGACTTGATCGTGCGCTTCTTTCTCCCACTTCGACATTTCCTTCGAATTGCTCGTTTGATTAGGGCTGTTTGAATTTTTCTCACTTTTCTTTGGGGGTTCTTTTTCAATGCAGAGAATTGCAATGTCGGCCTCGTGGGCGGCGATAGTTGAGTCCGTGTAGTTTTCGGACTTGATCAGGTTGGAAACCTGAAGGTCCTCCTTGATTTCTGAAATTTGTGTCGGGTTTCCCTCAAAGTAGATTTGTCTATTACTTAGGCCGTACCCGATTCGTTTATTGTAATTTTCGAGGACCTTGTCTGATATTTCAATTCCTGCGTAGGCGAGGATGGCTGATCCAATGAGAGTGTAGCTCAGGGGGTATAGGAATGTTTGTGTCAGGTCGACCCAGCGTCGGTCCTCAGAAATATTGACACAATTAAAAGCCCATATGACGACTATAAGTGCGAATACTATTATGGTGCTTAGAGCGATGATGTGGCGGTTTTTTCTCATGGTAATTCCTTGAATCTGTGTTGTTCAGGCGGCCACGGCGTCTATGACGCCCATGCCGTAGCTGGTGTGTGAGCCGACGTTCGTGTATGCGGATAGCGCCATGAGGCGCGAGAAGACGCGGGTGGCCTCGGCCCCCTCGACGCCGCTGATGCGCAGGTGGCCCTCGTGGGCCGGGATTCGGCGCGAGCTCAGACGGCCCTGGCCAGAATTACGTGGCATCGCCAGAGACACCATTGATGAGCGCGTGAAATCCTGCGTCGCCAACACGCTCGCCATCTCGTGCCGATCGATCCGCGGGGGAGCGAGCCTCCTATTCCAAGCCCACCACCGCTGCTGCAAGCTCGTCGCAATCGTCGCGGGATTCAGCCCCGGGACGTGCTGCCCCTTGCTTGAGAAAGTCGTCGGGGTCACCAGACGTACCTCCCACGCCGTGTCCCCGTCTCGTTCGGCCAGCTCCTCCCAGGACTCCTGGGCGATCACCTGCCCCTCGGCCGCAACCAGCACCGCGTCATCGTCGGTGCCCGCGCCAAGGCGCATCACGCCTCCCCATGACAGCCACGCATCCAGTGTGTCAACCAGGCGATCATCCAGGAAGCGTACCTCGACGCCAAATGTCGACTCCGAACGGCTCAGCTCGCCGAGCGAATAGGGCTTGACTCCACCAGAACCATGAATGGGGCGGTGTGCCAGCGTCGGAAACTGTGCCGCCCGCTCGGGGCTCACCCCCGGCGGCAAGTCAAGAACCGTCGACAGGGCGGCATGGAGCCTTCGTGGTGTCGCTGGTACCTGCCCTGGTGCGTCAAAGCTGATATAGACGGACGCTGGCATCGTTGCCTCCCAACACGGGCGTGTGACTGACGCTACTGACCGTAGCACACATGATTCGATGTTTCATGCGCAAATGTCAAGCTATCTGGCCGCTCTGGCAGATTGACAAAGGCGCGCCATTGCAAGGTTTAGTCGCCGTAGCGACGTCAGTTACTTTTCGATTTTGAAGCAGTGTCTAATGGTCTGGTCGGTAGATTATGCTCCTCGCCCACGAAGCTCACGAGGCCTCGTCGCGGCAGGGGCTCGACCGGCGTTGTCGACGCGTCTCGCGATGTCACGTCGCTGTGCTGCTCCTCTGCCGCTACCGCTGGTCAAGCATTTCCGACCCAAGGGTCAAGATTTCTTAAAATGTGAAACCCTGTGGGACGTTTGTCGAAATCCTTGACACGATGGTGCAATGGCGTGCCATCCGGAAAGCCCCGAAGACGCGCCCCCATCCGTACAGAAACGAGGAACAATGATGCACCAACGCTCATGGAAGACCCTCATCGCGGGAGGAGCCGCCCTCGCGGCCGGCCTGACGATGACTGCGCTCGGCGCTCCCGCACACGCGGCCGGCGTCCCGGGGATCACCTCCGATGCCCGCGCCCGCGACGAGGTGATGAACTACGCGGTCAACCTGCCGGCCGACGCAACCCGCTACGACTTCAATGCGGCCGTGTCCAAGGCCTCGGAGAACGGCGTGGTTCTGGCCCAGTACCCCGAACTCAACTCCTTCTTCGTCCAGTCGGTGAAGGCCGCCTTCGCCCCGACGCTCGGCAAGAGCCTCGTCGATGCCGGCATCTCCTACCACTCGATTGGCCCCACCCGCTACAAGACGGTTACCGGCGCCGAGGTGCGTACCGACCAGCCGCAGACCACCACCTCTGAAGCCAATGCCGTCGCCGACGCCGCGGGCACGCACCCGACCGGCCTGGCCGCCGACTCCCAGCTCAACGACTTCGTCCCCGACGAGGGCGACGCCAACGCCTGGGGCCTGGCCGCCATCGGCGCGATCGACGCGCAGCAGGTCGACGTCCCCCGCGAGAAGGTCACCGTCGGCGTCATGGACACCGGCATCGACCCCGACCACAAGGACCTGAAGGAGCACCTGGACGCCGATCGTTCCGTGGGCTGCCAGGTCAACGGCATCCCCAACACGGACCCCGCCGCCTGGAAGGATGACCACTACCACGGTACGCACGTCGCGGGCACGATCGCAGCCGCGCACAACGCCTACGGCGTGGACGGCGTCGCCCCCGACGCGACGATCGTCGCCATCAAGGTGTCGAACGAGGCCGGCTCCTTCTACCCCGAGTACGTGGCCTGCGGCTTCGACTGGGCCGCCGAGCACGACATCGACGTGACAAACTCCAGCTACTACATGGACCCCTACGCCTTCTGGATGCCCAACGAGGGCTCGCAGGCCGCGGGTCTTGAGGCCGCCTCGCGCGCGATCCGTTACGCGAAGGACCTCGGTGTCGTCAGCATCGCCGCCGAAGGCAACGACAACGACGACCACGACAACCCGACGATCGACAAGGCTTCGCCCAACGACGTCGAGGGCGCCGCCGCAGAGCGCAACGTCGAGGGCGGCATCGACGTGCCCGCGATGCTCAACGACTCCGTCGTGTCCGTGTCCGCCCTGGCCCTGCCCACCGGCACGGACCCCGCGACGGCTAAGCTCGAACGCTCCGGCTTCTCCAACTACGGTAAGAACTCCGTCGACGTGGCAGCCCCCGGCTCGCGCATCTGGTCGACGGTGCCCACCTGGAAGAAGAACCCGCCCTTCGGTTACCTGTCCGGCACCTCGATGGCCTCCCCGCACGCAGCCGGGGTGGCCGCGCTGATCAAGCAGATTCACCCGGACTACACCCCCGACCAGACGATCGACCTGCTCAAGAAGCAGGCCGGCTACACCTACGACCGCCTCGCCGAGCCGACGGACGGCAAGGAATACCGCGGCGCTGGCCTCGTCAACGCCCTGGCTGCCGTCCTCAAGGACCAGCCGCAGCCGGTCCTCGGCCCCGTTGAATACTCCCGCGACGGTGCCACCGACTGGCGTCCGCTGGCCGACGCCAACCTGTCGGGCACCTTCTACGTGCGCGCCACGGTCGGCGGCCCCGTCACCAACGCCTCCCTGAAGGTCGCTGACAAGGAAGCGGTGAGCGCCACCGGAACCGGTGCCTTCGAGAATAACGAGGTCACGCTCGTGGCCGGACCCTACGCGGCCGCGGACCTGATGACCGACGCCCCCCACGTCGAGGTGACCGTCAGCGCTGAGGGCCGCAACAAGGATGCCCGCGCCGACGACGACGTGAAGGACACCATCTACTTCCACGTGGATGAGTCCGTGCACAACGACGGTGCCTGGGTCAACAGCGAAGGTGGCTGGAAGTACTGCTACGGCAACGGCTACTGCGCCAGCAGCAAGTACGTCGAGATTGACGGCGCCACCTACTACTTCAACGACGACTCCGTGATGGCGACCGGCTGGGTCAGCTTCGACTCGGCGTGGCACTGGATGAACTCCTCCGGTCGCATGGCCAAGGGCTGGACCAAGGTCGGCGGCGCCTGGTACTACCTCGACCCCAAGACCGGCGCGATGGCCACCGGTTGGACCAACGTGGGTGGCACCTGGTACTACCTGAACGCCTCGGGCGCGATGGCCACCGGCTGGGTCCAGGTCAACGGTTCCTGGTACTACCTGAACGGCAACGGCTCCATGGCCACCGGCTGGACAGCCGTCAACGGCAAGTGGTACTACCTGACCGGCAACGGTGCGATGGCGATCGGCTGGGTCAACGACGGCGGCACCTGGTACTACCTTGACGCCTCCGGCAAGATGGTGACCGGCTGGGTCTCCATCGACGGCACGCGCTACCACTTCGCGCCCTCCGGCGCGTGGCTCGGCTGAGCCACAAGGGGACGAGGCCGGGGCTGGGACGCTCCGGCCTCAAACCCCGCGTTGAGCGCGCCGACGCCGATCGTGCCTGACGCGATGCTCAACTGAAGACAAACAGGGGCGGGTCCGAACCTAGCGTTCGGACCCGCCCCGTTGTTCCCTCATGCGTCCCGGGAGGGATCCGGGCGCGCCTCCACTGGTGCCCAGGGGCGCGATGGGCTCTCAGCCCAGGGAGTCGAAGAGGACCTGCAGGCCCTCGCCCATGGTCGGGTGAGCGATCGGCAGGAAACGCAGCTGCTCGTAGGTCAGGCCGCCGGCCATGGCGACGTGCACGGCCGTGATGACCTCGGAGACGTTCGGGCCAATCAGCGTGGCGCCCAGGATCTGGTGCGTGTTCGCATCCACGACGGCCTTCCAGAAGCCCTCGCCCGCGTAGCGCATCGTCTTGGCGCGCGGAATTGCGGCCGTGGGGATCTTGGCGATACGCACGTCCAGGCCGGCCTCGCGCGCTTCGCCTTCGGACAGGCCGATGCGTGCCAGCTCGGGGGTGGCGAACACGGCGTAGGGGATCGTGCGGCCCTTCGTGGTGGTGGTCGCCTCGTCCAGGGACGCGCCGGTCAGCTGCGCGCGGATGATGCGGAAGTCGGACCAGGACGCGTGCGTGAACATGGGGGTGCCCGCGCAGTCGCCGGCCGCCCACACGCCCTCGGCAGAGGTGCGCAGGTGCTCATCCACCGCGACGAAACCGCGATCGGTCAGCTCAACCCCGGCCTCGTCCAGGCCGATGCCGTCCGTGTTGGGAACGCGGCCCACGGCCACGAGGACTGCCTCGGCGGACACCGTGGAGCCATCGGAGAGCGTCAGGGTGGTCGTGTTGCCCTCGCGCGAGGCGGACTCAGCGCGGCCGGGAACGATGCGCACGCCGGCGGCCTCCAGGCCAGCCTCGACGACGCGGGCGGCGTCCTCGTCCTCGCGAGGCAGCACGTGATCACCCGAGGAGATGAGCGTGACCTCCACGCCGAATGTCGCCATCATCGACGCGAACTCCACGCCGATGTAACCGGCGCCGATGATCGCCAGGGAGGAGGGGAGCTCCTCGAGGCGCAGGATCTCTTCGTTCGTCCACGCGCCCGACTCCCACAGGCCGGGGATCGCGGGACGCGCCGGACGCGAACCCAGGTTGATGAGGACCCGCTCGCCACGAATCGTGCGCTCGCCGCCGTCCTCCAGGGCGATGGTGACTGTGCGCTCGCCCGTGAAGCGAGCCTCGCCGCGAATGAAGTCCAGGCCGGGGGCCGCGAACATCTTCTCGTGCGCGCCGACCATGGCGCCAACGATGCCCTCCTTGTGAGCGCGAAGCTTGGCCAGGTCCACGCGCGCGCCCTCGGTGCCGACCACGCCGAACGCCTCGTCCGAGCGGGCATCGCTCAGGCGACGAGCCGAGTTGACCAGCGACTTCGTGGGGATGCAGGCGACGTTAATGCAGGTGCCGCCGACGAACTGGCGCTCCACCATGGCGACCTTCCAGCCCGCCTTCGCGCGCTCCATCGCGAGGGACTTTCCGGCCTTGCCGCCGCCGACAACCAGCAGGTCGACGTTCTCGATTGCGTTCGTGGACATGTTTCTCCTTGGGTAGTAGAGGGTTACCTATCTCAACGCGCCGTGCCTGGATCTATTCCAACAGGTGGTCAATCATCGGGTGCGCATTATCACGTCGAAACGGCCATATGACGCTCGTTTGGCCGGTGTAAAGGAACGAAGGCTCACATAGTGATCGCGCCGTTCGTTCAAACCCCCTTCGGCATGCTTAGATTAGGGGTATGAGGGCTCTAGAAATTGGTGATTTCAAAGAGGATGTGGGGGCCGCTCTGGCGCGCGCCTCATCCGGTGAAGTCGTCACGCTCACAGAGGAAGGCCAGCCCGTCGCCGAGCTGGGTCCCGTGCGCATGTCGACCTACGCGCAGCTGCGCGAACTGGGCCTTGAGCGCCCCGCTATGACGGACCTCGACGCCTACCAGATGCCATCCAAGAACCTGCCCGACGGGCGGGGGATCGTCGGCAAGCTGGACGATTGATTGCCCGGCGCAGGGGGAGCCGCCGGCTACCCCCGGCGCTTGGCGCGGTTCGTGGGCTCCGCGTGCAGCGGGTCCTCGGGCCACGGATGCTTCGGATAGCGCCCGCGTAGCTGGGCGCGCACGTCCCGATACGGCCCCGCCCAAAACGACGTCAGGTCAGAGGTAACAGCAGCGGGGCGACCCGCCGGATCCGTCAGATGCAGCACCAGGGGAACGCGCCCGTCCACCAGTCGGGGCGTGTCCGTCCACCCGAACGCCTGCTGGACGCGCAGCGTCAGCACCGGGTGCGCACCGCTCCAGTCGATGGGACGAGTACCTCCCGCAGGAATCGGCATCTTTTCTGGCGCCAGTTCGTCGAGACGTGCAGCGTCAGGCCACGGCAGCATCGAGCGCAGCGCGTCGAGCATCGACACGTTACTCAAGGAACCACCCCGTGCGAGGCGCTTTGCCCAGGGGAGGAGCCACTCGTGGGCGTTGCCCGCGAGGGCCTCATCCGACACGTCCGGCCACGGATCGCCGAGCACCTCGTGGAGCACCCGCATGCGCTCGCGCAGGGACGAGGCCTCCTTCCCCCAGCCCAGATCGCCCAGCCCGCGCGCGGCCAGGTGCTCCGCTACCAGCGCGACCGCCTCGTCTTCGCTCAGGGACGAGGCCGGGGTGCTCTTCAGGGGGATAGCTCCCAGGGCGCGCGTGCGGGTCGCACGCAAGGCGCCCTTGTCGATGGTGGCCTGCGTGCGGGTTTCCAGCAGTGCCGCGCCCGCCGCCAGGGCGTCCTCCTCCGACAGCGGGACCGCCGCGAGAATACGCGCGTGGCGCGAGGCCGGTGCCCGGTCGATCGAGGCCACGGCCAGCCACTCCTGCCCCTCAAGGGGAGAGCCCTGCGGCAGCTCGGCGCCCACGCCGCCCGCCAGAATGTAGGCCGCGGACCCCGCGCGGCGCCGCGCGATCCACTCCGGGTAGGCCAGCGCGCACGTCAGGGCCAGCTCGTCCTCGCGCGTGCGTGAACCCTTCTGCCGCTCAGTCACAACGGACGCGAGGGCGTCGTCCGGCGCGGAAGCCGGCAGACGCTGAGCCAGGCGCTCCAAGCGCGCCCGCGTCTCCTTCACCCGCGCCGCCTGCGCGTGTGTGCCTCCCGCGCCACTGGCGCCGCCGCGACCCAGCCGACGCTCCAGCGCACCCAGGTCGGCCCCCGGAACGCGCAGGTCCTCCGACAGGAGGGCCACAAAACGCGCCGCCTTCGACGCCCCCAGGATCGCGCTCGACGCCAGGAGGGCCCTGCCCAAGGGCGGGTCCAACGGAAGCGATGCCAGCGTGCGACCGAGAGCGGTGGCGGCCCCGGCCTCGTCGACGGCACCCAGGGATGACAGGCGCTGCCCGGCGGCCTCCCACGTGCCCGCGGGTGGAGCATCGAGCAGGGAGAGTTCCTCCACCGGGGTGCCCCACGAGGCAACCTGGAGGCGTGCGTCCGTCAGGTCCTGCGTGGCGATGCCCGGCGCGGACTGCGCGGGCCTGCGGGCCACGTCCACCGCATCCATGACACGCACGGCGATGCCCGGGCCTGTGCGAGCGGCGCGTCCCGCCCGCTGCTCGAGGCGGGCGAGGGCCGCTGGAACGGTCACGAGAGAGGAGAGGGAACGCCCCGCGTCGAAGCGCGGCTCTCGTGCGAGCCCCGCATCCACGACGACGGACACGCCGGGAACCGTCAGCGAGGACTCCGCGATGGACGTGGAGAGGATGACGCGGCGACTGGAAGCGGGGGAGAGCGCGCGGTCCTGCTCGGCGGCGCTCAGCTGTCCGTGCAGAGCCAGGACCGGAATATCGCCCAGACGTAGGTTGCCTCGGACTGTCTCGATCTCGCCCACTCCCGGTAGGAACACGAGGACCGAGCCCTCGGTGGCGGCAACCGTCTCCTCGACCGTGCGCGCCACGTGCGCCAGGTACTCGCGGCGCACGCCCACGCGCTCGTCCCCGATTGCGCCCACGGCTTCGACGCCGCGCGGCGGGGGAGCGTAGCGCAGCTCCAGTGGAAAAACATCCCCCGGAATATCAACGAGCGCGGGCTCCTCGCCCGTCGAGGCGCGCAGGAAATCAACCGTTCGCGAGGCCTCGAGCGTCGCCGAGGTAAGTGCAACGAAAAGGTCCTCGCGCAGCGCCGAGCGGGCATCCAACGCGAATGCCAGCGCCAGGTCCGTGTCCAGGTCGCGCTCGTGAAACTCATCGATAATCAGCGCCGACACCCCGGGCAGCTCCGGGTCGCGCTGCAGGCGGCGCAGCGCCACGCCCGGCGTCACCATCTCCACGCGCGTACGCTCGCTGACGCGTGAATCCCCGCGCACCGAATAGCCGACCTGCCCGCCGACTTCCTCGCCGAGCAGACGGGCAATCCGGCGCGCCGCCGCCCGGGCCGCCACCCTGCGCGGCTGCGTGACGAGAACACGCCCCACCGCAGCGTCGTGCTGGGCCAATGCCACCGCCACCGCGGGCGGCAGCAGCGTCGTCTTACCCGTGCCCGGAGGCGCCGTGATCACCGCGCAGCCACCCGGCCGCGCCGCCGCCGCGATATCGCTCAGGGCGCGCGTGACCGGCAGATGTGGCGGGTGCGAAACGAGTTCGTCAAGGGTGGGCATGGCTTCATTGTGCGTGTTCCCAGGGTGTCCATGCATCCGGGAACCATCCGCCGCGTCGCTCCGATGCGTCCGGGGTCACTGCGTGAGAGGGCAACGTGAAGCCTGTGGAGGGGCGCTCCAGCGTAGAATGGAAGCAGTATGACTACGGAGAACACAGCGCCGGCGCTCGCGGCGGCCACCCTCGCACACACCACGGGGCGCGTCACCATCCCCGCAGACATGGACCCGATCGTGGTCCTCGGCGTCGCAGACCAGGTCCTGCGCGCCCTTGAACGCGGCTTCCCGCACGTCCGTTTCCTCGTCACCGGGCGAGAAATCTCGCTGGCCGGCACCCAGGCCGACATCGACGTGGCCGCGGGCCTCCTCGAAGAACTCATCGGCATGGCCCGGCGCGGCACCGCCCTGGACGCCACCGCTGTCGAGCAGGCCGTTGGTCTGCTCGGACGTCTCACCTCGGGCGAAGCCCCCACGGAAGAGATCCTCTCCGCGCGCGGGCGTTCGATTCGCCCCAAGACCCCCGGCCAGAAGGCCTACACGGACGCCATCGACCGCGCGACCGTCGTCTTCGGCATTGGCCCCGCGGGCACCGGCAAGACCTATCTGGCGATGGCACAAGCCGTCCGCCGCCTCCTCTCCGGCGAGGTCCGCCGCATCGTCCTGACCCGCCCGGCCGTCGAGGCGGGGGAGAACCTCGGCTTCCTGCCCGGCTCCCTCACCGACAAGATCGACCCCTACCTGCGTCCCCTCTACGACGCCCTGGGTGACATGCTCGACCCCGAGGCCCTACCCAAGCTCATGGCCGCCGGCACGATCGAGGTCGCGCCCCTGGCGTACATGCGCGGACGCACCCTCAACGACTCCTTCATCATCCTGGACGAGGCCCAGAACACGACGGTCGGCCAGATGAAGATGTTCCTCACCCGCCTAGGTTTTGGCTCCAAGGTCGTCGTCACGGGCGACGCCTCGCAGATCGACCTGCCCGGCAGCCAGACTTCGGGCCTGTCCGTCGTCGAAAACATCCTCGGCGACATCGACGACATCGAGTTCTGCCACCTGACCAGCGCCGACGTCGTGCGCCACGAGCTGGTCGGCGCGATCATTGATGCCTACCAGCGCTTTGACGATCGAAACGCCGCGCGTCGCGCACGCACGCGCAGCCACAACACCGCACGCAGGGAGTACACGTCATGACCGAGGTCATCAACGAGACCGACTACGAGATCAACGAAGCCGAGTTTTCCGCGCTGGCCGACTACGTGCTCGACCAGATGCATGTCAGCTCCGACGCGGAAGTCAACATCATCTTCATCGAGCCCGAGCCGATGGAGGACCTGCACGTGCGCTGGCTGGACCTGCCCGGCCCCACCGACGTCATGAGCTTCCCCATGGACGAGCTGCGCCCCGGCACGGCGGATCACCCCACGCCCCCCGGCATGCTCGGTGATATCTGCATCTGCCCGCAGGTCGCCGCCCGCCAGGCCGCCGAGTCCGGCCACAGCGCCGCCGAGGAAATGCTCCTCCTGGCCACGCACGGCATGCTGCACCTCCTGGGCTACGATCATGCGACCGACGCCGAGCGCGAGGTCATGTTCGCGCTCCAGCGCAAGCTCCTGCTGACCTTCCTGGCCTCCCGATGATCCTTCCCCTGCAGGCATCCCCGGCCTCGTCGATCCTGGACGTGCCCTCCGTGGCGCTCCTGGTCCTCGCGGTCATCGCCCTGGTGTTCGCGTCTGTCGCCCAGAGCGTCGAGCAGGCCGTCCAGCGCCTAACCCTGGCCGGCGTCGAGGACCTCATCGAGGAAGAGCGCCGGAATGCGCGCGTCCTCTACGGCCTCGTCGATCATCGCCAGCGCACCCTGCTGTCGCTGCGCGCCTTCCGTACTTTCTGGCAGGTCGTCTACGCGGTCATGGGCACGATTATCCTGGTCGATACCCGTCTGCCGTGGTGGGCGGTCGCCCTCATTGCGGTGTTGGTGATCGCGGCCCTGCATCTGCTCTTCGTGTCCTTCCTGCCCGCCCAGTGGGGCGCGCGCAACCCCGAGGGTATCGCCCTGGCGGGCACCAGGTTCGCGGACCGCCTTGCGCGTCTTAGCCACCTGGTTGACCCCCTCCTGACCCGCGTGCGCTCCTCGCGCCCCGCCCCCGAGCCCACCGAGGCCCAGGTGCGCGCCGAACTCATCTCCGACCTGCGCGAGATCGTCGATGAGGTCGGCGAGCCCGAGAGCTTTGAGGAAGAGGACCGCGACATGGTCCGCTCCGTCCTGGACCTTGGACACACGCTTGTGCGCGAGGTCATGGTGCCGCGCACTGACATGGTGACCATCGACGCCGACACGCCCGCCCCCTCCGCCCTGCGCCTGTTCGTGCGCTCCGGCTTCTCCCGCGTACCCGTCGTCGGCGATGACGTGGACGACATCCGCGGCATCCTATACTTCAAGGACCTCGTGTCGCGCTGGGAGGCCACGGGCGGCCAGCTCGACATGCGCGCCGAGCAGATGATGCGCCCCGCCGAGTTCGCCGTCGAAATGAAGCCCGCGGACGACATGCTGCGCCAGATGCAGGCAGAACGTTTCCACATGGCCATCGTCATTGATGAGTACGGCGGCGTTGCTGGCCTGGTCACGCTCGAGGATCTCCTCGAGGAGGTCGTCGGCGAGCTGACCGACGAACACGACCGCCACTCCATCGAACCCGAGGAAGTCGAGCCGGGCGTGTGGCGCGTGCCCGCGCGCTACCCGATCTCCGAGCTGGGCGAGCTCCTCGACCGCGAGATCGAAGACGAGGACGTCGACTCCGTCGGCGGCCTGCTCGCCAAGGCGATTGGGCGGGTGCCCCTGCCCGGTGCGACCGGCACCCTCGCCGGCGTCATAATGACGGCGGAAGAGGCGCGTGGACGTCGCCGCCACGTCTCCACGATCCTCTGCCGTCTCGACCCCGACGCGCAGCTCCTGACCTCCGATCTCAACCCCGCCGACGACAAGGACAACTGACATGCGATTCCCCTCCGACGATGAACTCATGGCCGGCCCCAACGCCTTCGGCGACGCTCGCATTGAGGTCGCCCCCGACGCCGCCGATCCGGAAGCCGACGCTCGTGCGCAGATCGACGTCGGCGTCAGCGACGACACTGAGGACGAGGCCGGGGCGCAGCCCGGCGATGACGAGGACTTTGAAGACTCCGAGGAAGGCGAGGACGACGACGAGTACGAGGACCTCGAGGGCCTGGAGGACGAGGAGGACGCCGACCTCGATGCCTTCGAGGCGATGACCTCGCTGGCTTCCCTGCGCGAGGACGCGGCCGCGACCATCGAGATGCCGGACTTCCCGGAGGACTTCCGCGCCGGCTTCGTTTCGATCGTCGGGCGTCCCAACGTCGGTAAGTCAACCCTGACGAACGCGCTGGTCGGGCACAAGATTGCGATCACCTCGGGCCGTCCCGAGACGACGCGTCACAACATTCGCGGCATCGTGCACGGGGACAACTACCAGCTGGTGCTCGTGGACACTCCCGGATACCACCGCCCGCGCACGCTGCTGGGCAAGCGACTCAACGACATGGTGCGCGAGGCCCTCTCCGAGGTCGACGTCGTGCTCTTCTGCCTGCCCGCCGACCAGCGCATCGGCCCCGGCGACCAGTTCATCGCACGCGAACTGCGCGGCATCAAGCGGCCGATCATCGCTGTGGCGACCAAGTGTGACGCCGTGCCGCGCGAGCGCGTCATGAAGCATCTGTTGTCCATCGAAAAGCTGGGGGAGTGGGCCGCCATCGTGCCGGTTTCCTCCGTGGAAGGCAAGGGCATCGACCACCTGCGCGAGGTCCTTGCGCAGACTGTGCCCCTGTCGCCGCCGCTGTACCCCGAGGGTGACGTCACCGACGAGTCCCGCGACACCCTGATCGCCGAGTTCATCCGCGAGGCCGCCCTGGAGGGTGTGCGCGACGAACTGCCGCACTCCCTGGCCGTCCAGGTCGAGGAGATCATCGAGAGGCCGCGTCGCGAGGGCGACGACCGCCCGCCCATGCTCGACATTCACGTGAACGTCTACGTCGAGCGCGACTCCCAGAAGGCCATCATCATCGGCCGCAAGGGAAGCCGCCTCAAGCAGATCGGCACCCAGGCCCGCGCGCACATCGAGGAGCTGCTGGGACGCCGCGTCTACCTTGACCTGCACGTGCGCACCGCGAAGGACTGGCAGTCCGACCCGAAGATGCTGGGACGCCTCGGGTTCTGATATGCCCAGTGTCATCTGCGTGCGTGGATAACTCCCGTAGACGCACGGTGCCCGGCTGCCGTGAGGCAGCCGGGCACCGTGTTGTGATTAGGTCACTTGACGATGACGACTCGCAGGAAACGGGGGCCGTGCACGCCGTTGACGCGGACCAGTTCGATGTCGGAGGTTGCCGAACCGCCGGCGATCCAGGTCATCGGACGGGTCGGGTTCTTGCCGAGGATCTCGACGGCCTGGGGCACCGTGGGAACGATGTCGGAAGCCTTGAGGACGACGACGTGGGTGTCGGGCACGAGTGAGATCGCGCGGCGACCCTGGTCGGGCTCGCCGTCGAGGACGATGGTGCCGGACAGGGAGATCGCGACGCGGCAACGCGTGACGACGGCGTCGATCTCGTCCAGCTCCAGTGTCGGGATCGCCTGCTCGCGGCTATCCTCACGGACTGTGCGTCCGTTGCGGGCGGCAGCCTTCTTGAAGGTTTCGTCCAGGCCTGTGGGGACCACAACGGAGGTGGCCTTCTGGTCGGCCAGGAACTTCGAGATCGCGTCGGCGACCTCGGACTCCTCGGAGACTACGACGACCTGCGCGGAGTAGTCCTCGAGTGTCTCGATCATTTCGTCAATGACGGCCTGCGAACCGGGCGCGTGCTCGGTGGAGCGGATGTAGTTGCGGGGGATCGGGCGCACCGGACGGCCCTGCTGGGAACGAGAGATGGCGTCGCGTGCTCGCGCGAGGATCGCGGTCTTTGCGTCCATGGTGGTGCTCATGTCACGCCTCCTTCGGGGTCGTGTTGGTGGTCATGCCGTGCTCGGAAGCGAGCGGGACGCCCTTCGGGGGGGCGTCGGTGCGCGGCGCGTTGGCGTCGGAGTCCTTGTGGGTGCGCTTCCACCACTCGCGGAAGGTTTCCTTCGGGGCTACCGGCAGGTCGCGTGCGCGCGTCCACAGCGAGGCCGGGAAGGGCAGTGCACCAATCGCGCCCTTCTTCGCGAAGAGGCGCGTCGCCTTGGTCGGCACGTTCGCGGCCTTCCAGAGCTTTGCGTTCGACATGACCGGGGTGGTCACGCCCATCGCGAGGTCCCACACGTCCGGCACGAGGTTGCGCTTGATGTCGACCGTGCGCGCACGCATGTGGATGAGGATCGTCGGGATGTCGATCTTGACGGGGCAGACCTCGCCGCAGGCGCCACACAGGGAGGACGCGAAGGGCAGGGTGTGCACGGGATCGTGCTCGTCGAGGCCCTGGGTGAGCTGCGGGGTCAGGATCGCGCCGATGGGGCCCGGGTAGACGGAGCCGTAGGCGTGGCCGGAGGTGTGCTGGTACACCGGGCAGATGTTCATGCACGAGCCGCAGCGGATGCAGGCGAGGGCCTGGCGACCGATCGGGTCGCTGAGGACCTTGGTGCGGCCGTTGTCCATGAGGATCAGGTGGAATTCCTGGGGGCCGTCGCCGGGGGTGACGCCCGTCCACATGGAGGTGTAGGGGTTCATGCGCTCGCCGGTGGCGGAGCGGGGGAGCAGCTGGGAGAAGATTTCCACGTCCTGGAAGCGGGGGACCAGCTTCTCGATGCCCATCAGAGTGATGAGCGTGTCGGGCAGGGTCAAGCACATGCGGCCGTTGCCCTCGGACTCGAAGATGGAGACCGTGCCGGTTTCCGCGACGCCCATGTTGGTGCCGGAGACAGCAACCTTGGCGTGCAGGAACTTCTTACGCAGGTGGGAGCGTGCCGCGGCAGTCAGCTCGGTCGGATCGTCGGAGAGGTCGCGAGGAGCGTCCTCCATGCGATCCAGGAAGATGCCACGAACCTCGGAGCGGTTGCGGTGAATCGCGGGGACCACGATGTGGCTGGGCATGTCGTCGGCCAGCTGGACGATCATCTCGGCGAGGTCGGTCTCGCGAGCGTGAATGCCCTGGTCCTTCAGGTACTCGTTGAGGTTCGTCTCCTGGGTGGCCATGGACTTGACCTTGACGACCTCGTCAACGCCCTTGGACTTGATGATGTCTGCGATGATGCGGTTGGCCTCGTGCTTGTCGCGCGCCCAGTGGACGATGCCGCCGCGGGCGGTCACGTTGCGTTCGAACTCTTCGAGGAGCTCGGGCATGCGGGACTCGACCTCGAACTTGACGGCCTCGGCGGCGTTACGCAGATCCTCCCAGTCCGGCATCTCCGCGACGCGCTGTCCGCGCTTGGCACGGATCGTACGGGTGGCGTGACCCAGGTTGCGGCGCATCTGGGTGTTGGCCAGCGTCTTGTGGGCGCCTTCCGGGAAGGTGGGGCCCCAGCGGAGGGTGTCCTCGGGGATGGTGACGGTGGTGCGCCATCCGCCGGTGTGCGACTCGGGGGCGGAGGGCATTCCGATGAACGTTGCGGTCATGTCAGATCACCTGTGCGCTTTCGGGTGCGAAGGAGATGTTGCCCTCGAAGGGCTGATCCTTGGTGGATGCCAGGATCTCGGCGAGGTGCATCGGGCGGATGCCCGAGTTGAGACGCGAGAGGCCGCCGCCGACGTGCATGAGGCACGAGTAGTCGCCCATGACGAGGACCTCGGCGCGCGTGGACATCACGTTGGTGACCTTGTCCGCGAGCATCGAGGTGGAGGTCTCGGAGTTCTTCATGGCGAAGGTGCCGCCGAAACCGCAGCAGACCTCGGCGTCGGGCAGGTCGACGAGGGTCAGGCCTTCGACGGCGCGCAGGAGGCGGTAGGGGCGGTCGCCGACCTTGGCGACACGCAGCGAGTGGCAGGTCGGGTGGTACGTGACCGTGTGGGGGAAGTACGCGCCCACGTCCTCGAGGCCGAGAACGTCGGTGATGAGCTCGGTGAGGTCGTAGGTGTGTTCAGCGATGCGCTGGGACTGCTTCGCGAGATGCTCGTCGCCCACGTGCTCGGCGACGACCTTCTGCTCGTGGCGCGCTGCACCGGTGCAGGAGCCGGAGGGGACGACGATAGCGTCCCACTGGCCGTCGAGCACGGGCTCGAACGTCTTGACGTGGTTGCGGGTAATCTTCGCGGCGTCTTCGAAGTAGCCGGTGTTTGCGTGCATCTGTCCGCAGCAGACCTGGTCTTCAGGGAAGACAACCTCGTGGCCGAGGCGTTCAAGCAGGGTCACTGTGGCCTGGGCAGCCTGGGGGAACATGACGTCTGCCAGGCAGGTGGAAAAGAGAGCGATGCGCACTGGGGGATCCTTCCTCGTGGGTGCTGTCCAGCCCAGGTTATGGCTGGGTCCGAGGTCCCAGCGACCGTTTTTGTCCAGACAACGTGGGTGAGGTCGTTTTTCCCTTTATTTCGCGCGGAAAAATCTCTGCCGATAATCAACGAAAATAGGCCTCTCATTGGGCGTTTTAGGACCTTCGGGGCGCGACTTAGCTCAGGGTGAGTTTTCGTTTTTCAGTTTTGCGATGGTTTCGTGTGCGCAGACGTTCGCCCCGACCTCGGAAATGGACGAGGCCGGGGCGCGGTGTAGAGGACGGGGCGAGGGGCGAGGCGGGAGTGACCGAGTGTGTTCAGGAATGGCCGAGGGCAGTGAACACGAGAAGGTGACAATCTTCCGACATGGCGAGCGCTTGGATGTCCATGGGACCGAAGTCGTGCGGAATCTTCTCCTTATTCGGTGCGAGCGCCTTGTCGGCGACAGACGGGTCGATCGTGGTGAACTGGCACCCCTGCGGCACGTACTCGTAGAGATCGGGATAGATGCCGGGCAGGAGCGTGTCGGTGGTAGCGCCCTCCGCGAGGAGCTGGATTGTCTCATCGGGGACAGTGGCAACGGTGGTGAGCCAGAATTCAGGGTCCTGGTCGGGGAGGAAACCTGTTTGGCTGGAATACTCGGTGACGATGTGTGCCTCGCTCGCATTCGTGTTCGGCCACCGAACGTTGACGGAGTCGGTCCGATCTTTGACGGTCGGTGTCTCGTCACTTTTGAAGACGAATTCAGAGAAGCGAGAATCCTTCGGGTATTGAGGAGCCGAACTCTTGTGTGTGAATGGGTTGCACGCAGCGGCGAGCGCCGCGACCGCGAGTAGGGGCACGAGGGCCTTGAGGGGGAGCTTCATGGCTTTCCTTGGCTGGTTCTTTGGACTGTCATTGACGAGACCGGGGTGAGGGGCGTCAACACGGTGCTTGAGAGCGTGTCTTGGCAGCTACGACCATGCAACTGCTCACTGGGATTGGCCAGGATACGAAGGGGGAGTGTACTCATGCCCGAGCGCTGTCATCACGACCAGATGACAGTTCTTTGACACCGCAAAACCGGTGATCGGGATTGGGGTGAAGCCTTTCGTGGCCTTATCGACGTCCACCGCGAGGCGATCGTCGGCAAATTTGGCGTCGATGGTTGTGAACTGGCAGTCCTGAGGGACGTATTCATAGAGACCGGGGTAGATCCCGGGCAAGAGAGAGGTGTCGCCGATGTTGTTGTCAACCAGCTGAGTGATTGTCTCGTCCGGGACGGTCGCGACAGCGGTGATCCAAAACTCTGGTTCCGTCTGCGGAATGCCAAAACCCGAACGAGAGTATTCGACCGTGACGTAAGCCTCCGTGGCAGCCAGCCCAGGCCAGCGGAAGTTGAGGGAATCGACGCGTTGTCGAATCTGTGGTTCTTCGTTGAAGTCGAAGACGAACTCCGCAAAGCGTGGATCCTTCGGGTACTGAGGACTTGCCTTGTGTGCGAACGGGTTGCACGCAGCGACCGCGAGTAGGGGCACGATGGTCTTGAGTGGGAGCTTCATGGCTTTCCTTGGCTGGTCCTTTGGACTGTCATTGACGAGACCGGGGCGTGGGCCGAGGCAGAAGTGACCGAGTGCGTTCAGGAATGTCCAAGGGCAGTGAACACGAGAAGGTGGCAATCTTCGGACACGGCTAGCGCTTGGATGTCCATGGGACCGAAATCGTGTGGAATCTTCTCCTTATCCGGTGCGAGCGCCTTGTCCGCGAACTCCGGGTCGATCGTGGTGAATTCGCAGTCCTGGGGTACGTACTCGTAGAGATGAGGATAGATGCCGGGCAGGAGTGTGTCGGTGGTTTCTCCCTCTGCGAGGAGCTGGATCGTTTCGTCGGGGACTGTGGCAACAGCGGTCAGCCAGGACTCGGGATCCTTGTCGGGAAGGAAGCCCGTTTGGCTGGAATAAGCGATGGCGAGGTGTGCCTCGCTCGCCTCCATGTTCGGCCAACGTAGGTTCACGGAGTCCGTCTGGTCCTTGACGGTCGGATCTTTATCGCTTTGGAAGACGAACTTGGCAAAGCGTGGATCCTTCGGGTACTGAGGTGTTGCCTTGTGCACGAACGGATTGCACGCGGCGGCGAGCGCCGCGACGGCAAGTATCGGAAGGGACAGGCGAAAGACTGCTTTCATTGATCAAGCTCCGAAAAACATCGAGATATACACGTAATTCCCGCAAATGGCCACGTCTGTCGGGTGGTGGCTGATTCCAAGGAATGATGGCAGGTCTTGGCCCGTGTACCATGTTTCATTATTGAGATGAGCGTAATCTGCGGGTAAGTGAAGCTCCCTGGTATATTCTCCTGCGCAGTGCTCGGCAAGAACGTCACGCCATTCGTTATTTGCACGTGCAAATATTATAAGAAGTCGATCTGACGGGCCGGGCAGTGTTTCCTCCACGATGAGAGTGACATCCCGATCTAGTATTTGAAAATACTCGTGCACGGGAAAGAGCTGGTCTAAGCCATCCATGGAAAGTAGTTGTGATATCTTCATCGGTTTCTACCCCTGAGTCCTCGTCCGCTCTCGCTTTCTGTGGTATCCGTTGGGAGTGTTGGTGGCTCTTCGCCTACTTTCCAAGTGTATGTCTGAGTCAAGCTTCCGTTTGTGTCGAAGCTCTGTGCCCAGCCGAGTTCTTCAAAACGCCCGTTGACCGCGTCAGGTGTTCCTGAGTCGATGTCGGCTTTGTCTCTATCGAAGTTGTATCTATCGCGAGCGTGAACGGTAACTGTTGCGGTGACGGTGTCCCCCGACACCTCGACGTTTGTTGTCGTGTAGTTTGTGTGGCCGCCGATTGTTTTGCGCCAGTTTTCGGTTACCGGATAGGGGCCCTCAGAAGTTGCAGGGGAGTAGAGTGTAGTTTCAGTCATTCCGGCAGAGACCGCTTCATTAGCTGCCTGTAGCGAGTCATTAACGCGCGCGTTGACGCGGTTCCGGACACCAGCATCCTCTTTGTAGGCTCTCTCGTAATCAAATGTCATTGGAGTGCCGGTATTATCCCGGAAATGTGCATAGAAGTTAGCGGCATCCGGGATGTTCTTGATCCCTCGGGCACCGATTTCAAGCATCGCTTTCCATTTCCACCAATTGTAATGGTCCTCAGGAGTGTCCTGCCCCGCTTTCGAACCATGAGGAAAGTCATTGTCCCAGGCTATGGTTCGGTCGGGTTCGATAGTCGAGAACCCGCCCGACGTTGTAAACGGCTGGACATCTGAGCCGGAATCAAGAGAAGCTTGAAGGTCGTATCGATCAAACGTTTCTACGAGCGCAGTGAGTCGTTGCTGCTTAATGGCAGCTGCGATGAATTTTGCACCAATGTAGACCGGAGAAAGCATGGCGAGCATCGTGTCCGAGGGACGGATTGTCCAGACATTGGAAACGGCAAAACCATCGAGTTCTACTCCGTTAACGTAATCGATAACGTTGCGTTGGAGCTGCTGCTTGTTGGTGCGGTAGGTGGTGAGGGCCGCCTGGGTCTGTTGGATCGAAGCGATGTGATCGGTGATCTTCTGCTCGAGCGCATCCAGCTTGGCGATCATCGCCTGGGCGCTTTGTCCCTGCATGTTCGAAGAAAGTATCTCCTTCGCATGGGCAATGTCGTCTAACTTCTCCCGATTGGCTCGCAGCTGCTTGTCGAGGCTTTCAATCGCGGTTGTAAAAGACGATAGGTCAAGCGCGTACAGTTCAGTTTTCGTGACCATCCGTGTCATCCCTCGTTGGATGCGTTGAAGGAACTGGCGATCGTGTTCTCCATGTCCTCAAACGCCTGGAGCGTCTTCAGCATGTCGGCGTGCATTGCCTTGAGCTCGTCCTGGATGGCGGTCTCTGCTTCGTTGAGGTCATTGATGGGCCCGCTGATCCTCTGTGCGTAGACGTGGCTGCAGGGATCTCCGGTGGGAGGCGCGACCGTGGTGCAGGTTGCCGCTTCGTCGACGTATTGTGCGGCCGTGCGTAAGGCGTCGCTCGAAAAACTCAAGTCGGGCACTGTCGTCTCCTTTGTCCGTACTTCTGTTAGGAGCCTACAAGGGGGAGGTCCCAGGAAGCAACTTGCTTCCCGGGACCTCTCGAGCCCATCCGCCGTCGATCAGTGCGGCATGTAGGCGCCCAGCCAGCCCTGGGACGCGACGAACACCAGGGTGCACAGCACCAGGAGCAGACCGATCGAGTAGGGGGCGGCCTTCTTGAGGATTTCCGCGTCGGAGCCTTCAGAATCGACTGCGGTCGCGGCGATCGCGAGGTTCTGCGGGGACACGATCTTGCCCAGGCCGCCGCCGATGGTGTTGGCGGCCAGCAGGATCGACGGGTCGAGGCCCGCGCCGGCTGCGGCGGTCGACTGCAGGTTCGCGAAGAGAGCACCCGCCGAGGTCGCGGATCCGGCGACGGCCGTGCCGATCCAGCCCAGGATGGGGGAGAGGAACGCGAAGGCCGCGCCCGTCGTCGCCAGTGCGGCGCCGATCGAGGTGGTCTGGCCCGAGAAGTTCATGACGAAGGCGAGGGCCATGACGGAGGCGATCGTCAGGATGGCCATTCGCAGCGAGTAGATGGTGCGCGGCAGGACCGCGAACATCTCACCCACGGAGGTCTGGAAACGGCCGTTCGAGGAGTTCGTGCCGTAGACGATGGCGACGATGATGCCGGTGACGAAGATCCAGGTGCCGGGGTTGGACAGGATCTGCAGGTTGTAGTTGGCTGCGGTCGAGGGGGATCCGTCGGCGGTCAGCAGGTTGCCGTAGATACCGGGCCACGGGATCTTCACGTCCGTCGAGGAGAAGAAAGCGGCGACCGGCTTGGCCAGCTTCGTGATCGCGATGATGACGACGACGAGCACGTAGGGCAGCAGGGCCAGGCCGATGCGCGAGCCGGTGGGCTTGTCGGCCTCGTTGGTCGTGGTCGCGCACTCCTCGGGGGTCGTGGGGCCCCACAGCAGCAGGAACACGTAGCAGGCGGCGAAGCCGAGAAGGGAAGCGACGACCGCGGTCAGTTCGTAGGACACCGAGGGGGTGAAGAAGTGACCCGCGCCGGCCGCAGCTCCGGCGACGAGGGCGAGGGGCCACAGTTGGCGTATGCCGCGCGAACCGTCCAGGATGAAGAGCAGTAGCAGGGGAATGAACAGACAGAAGATCCAGGTCAGGTGGCCCATGTCGCCGGCGACGACGACGGGGTCAGCGCCGCCGAGCTTGCCGGCGGTAGTCGTGGGAATAGCCATCGCACCGAAGCCGACGTTGATGGCGTTGCCGACGACCGTGACGACGGCTGCCTTGATCTTTGGAACGCCCAGCGTCACGAGCATCGCGCAGGTGATGGCAACGGGTGCGCCGAAGCCAGCCAGGCCCTCAAGCAGGCCGCAGAAGCACCACGCAACAATGAGGGCCTGGGCGCGCTGGTCACCGCGACCGATTGTATTAAAAACGGCCTTGAGGTCGGCGCTGCGCCCCGACTTTTCGGTGAGGTTGTAGAGCCACACGGCCGCGATGATGATGTAGATGATCGGCATGAAGCCCATCGCTGCGCCCTGCGTGCCCGCCAGGAGCGCCATGCCGGCGGGCATCTGGAACGCGAAGACCGCGATCAGCAGGGACAGAACCAGGGAGATAATTGAGCACCAGTGGGTAGCGACTTTGAAGACACCCATGAGGACGAAGAAGACGACGAGCGGGAGGAGCCCGACGATCGCTGTCAGGAAGACGTTGCCCGCGACGGCCGTTGTCGACGGGGTAAAAGACTGGGCGATGAGAAGAGATGACATTGATGCTCCGCGCGTCAGTGTGTGGGACATTGGACCCAATTATCATGACATATGAACGCAGGGGCGTACATATTTTTGAGCGTCTTTCTTTGTCAATGCTGGGTGAGGAGCGCGCCGCATCTCACGTCCAGTATGCGCAGCGCCTGCTCGCGTGCCCGGCCTCGTCGATAGACTACGAAGCGTGAAGACTACATCCGCTGTTCCCGTCCCCTCCGGCTCGCGCATGCCGATTCGCAAGTATCGGCCGTTCCTCGACACGAATCCCGTGGACCTGCCGGATCGCCAGTGGCCCTCCAAGCGCATCACGAAGGCGCCGCGCTGGATGTCCACCGACCTGCGCGATGGCAACCAGGCCCTCATCGAGCCGATGGACCCGGCTCGCAAGCGCCGCATGTTTGACCTGCTCATTAAGCTGGGTTATAAGGAGATCGAGATCGGTTTCCCCGCGGCCTCGCAGACCGACTACGACTTCGTGCGCTCCCTGATCGAGGACGACGCGGTGCCCGAGGACGTGACGATCTCGGTGCTCACGCAGTCTCGCTCCGAGCTGATCGAGCGCACGGTCGAGGCCATGGTCGGCTTCCCGCGCGCGACGGTGCACCTCTACAACGCGACGGCCCCCGTGTTCCGCGAGGTCGTCTTCCACGCTGATAAGGCGCAGACGATCGAGCTCGCCCAGTCCGGTGCGCGCGAGATTATTGCGCAGGCTGAGAAGCGCCTGGGCGATGAGACGATCTTCGGATTCGAGTACTCGCCCGAGATCTTCGTGGACACCGAGCTCGATTTCGCCCTCGAGGCGTGCGAGTCCATCATGGACGTCTGGGAGCCGGGCGAGGGACGCGAGATTGTCCTGAACCTGCCGTCCACGGTCGAGCGTGCGACCCCGAACGTGTTCGCTGATCAGATCGAGTGGATGAGCCGCAACCTGAGCCGCCGCGAGTACGTGGCCCTGTCCGTGCACCCCCACAACGACCGCGGGACGGGCGTGGCGACGGCCGAGCTGGCACTCCTGGCCGGCGCGGACCGCATTGAGGGCTGCCTGCTGGGCCAGGGCGAGCGCACCGGTAACGTCGACCTGGTGACGCTGGGCCTGAACCTGTTCAGCCAGGGCATCGATCCGGGCATCGACTTCTCCGACGTGGACGCGATTCGCCGCACGGTCGAGTACTGCACGCAGATGGAGACTTCGCCGCGCGCCCCCTACGTCGGCGATCTGGTCTACACGAGCTTCTCCGGTTCCCACCAGGACGCGATCAAGAAGGGCTTCACCGCCCGCAAGGCCAAAGTGGACGCGGCCGGCGGCGACGAGGAAGCGGTCGTGTGGGAGCTGCCCTACCTGCCGATCGACCCGCACGACGTGGGCCGCTCGTACGAGGCCGTGGTGCGCGTGAACTCGCAGTCCGGCAAGGGTGGCGTCGCCTACCTCATGTCGACGGCGCACGCCCTGGAGCTGCCGCGCCGCCTGCAGGTGGAGTTCTCTCGCATCGTGCAGCGCCACACCGACACCTACGGTGGCGAGATCAACGCGGCCGCGCTGTGGCAGATCTTCGCGGACGAATACCTGCCCACGAGTGCCGCTCCCGGTCTGGAGCCGTGGGGCCGCTTCGAGATGCGCTCCTCGCAGGTCTCGTCGATCGACGACGAGCACGTCGAGCTCAACGCGACGCTCACGGACGGCGGCGAGACCGTGAAGGTGCAGGCAACGGGTACGGGCCCGATCGACGCCTTCGTCTCGGCACTTCACGAGTTCGATCTCGATGTGCGCATCCTCGACTACTCCGAGCATGCGATGAGCCAGGGCCGCGACGCCCGCGCCGCCGCCTACGTGGAGGCCGCGGTCGACGGGCAGATCGTGTGGGGCGTTGGCATCGACTCCTCGATCACGCGAGCGTCCTACAAGGCCGTCATCTCGGCGGTCAACCGAGCCCTGCGCTAAGCGCTCGCAGACAGATAGGGCGAACCCCGGCCTCGTTGATGGAGAAACGAGGTCGGGGTTCGACGTTTGGTCAGGCGCGCGCGGGCGGGTGGGGGGAGGAGGCGAACAGCTCGAGGCTGCGGCGCACCTGGCCGTCGAGCACGCGGGCGATGCGCTCGGTGAGGATGTAGGGGTCGGTGCTCATGCCGGTTGCGAGCCACTGGGAGATGTGGCCGAGAATGGCGAGAGTGAAGTGGTCGGTGACGAACACTCGATCGTCTTCGGTGACCCGCAGATCGATGCTGTGTTGATCGACGATGGGTTCCATGACGGCGCGCAGCTGCTTGTGGAGGAACATCTGCAGGTCCTCCATGCCGAGGGAGGAGACGACGGAACGGGTCTCTTCGGGGTGGTTTTGCATCCACACGAACATGGCGAGCAGGCCGTCGGCCCAGTCCTCGTGGGTGGCGTGGGTGATGATCTGGTCGGCGACCTCGCGCTTGAACACCCAGACAGTCAGGTCGCGGATGTCCGCGAAGTGATAGTAGAACGCCTGGCGGGTCACGCCGGCGGTGCGCGTGAGTCCGGAGACCGTCACCTTCGATAGTGGGACGGTCTGAAGTGCGTCGCGCAGGGCGTGCGCGAGCATCGTTTTCGCATCGGTGTGGGGCATCGGTGGTCCTCGTCGACATGAAAAGAGAGGTTACGAGCAAACTGTGCAGGCTGAATCGCGGATCCGCGACATTTCAGTGCAATGTTCGGCTGACCAATTGTATAGCTCAGATTGGCTTGTACGCATCCGGAAAGCCTGGGGTGAGCTGGGGGAGTGTATGGTTCAGCCCCGACCTCGTCGATGGAACGAGGTCGGGGCTGGGAAGACTGTCTGTCTGTCCTCGCGCGGTTGGTGGGAGTAACCGCGTTACTTGGCCAGGCGAGCCAGGGCGGGGATGGTCTGGTCGGTCATGAGCACTCGCATGCGCGCAATCGCGAGCGAGGGGTTGACCTCCAGGCCGGAGAGCATCCACTGAGCCATGTGGGCGGTGGTCGCCAGAGCGAAGTGCTGGGCGACGACATCGCGCGCCGTGGCCGAGGCGGAGCTGGGGAGGCGGGACTCGATGAGTTCCTGAATGTGGGAGGCCAGGAACGCCCACAGGTCGTTCGCCTCGATGGTCTTCATGGCGGCGGCGGTCTCGTCGTGATGGGCGTGCATCCACGTCATGGTCGCTTCGATGGCGTCGAGCCATTCTCCCGAACTGGTGGTCAGGTGCGCTGTGACTTCCGTGCGGAAAACCCAGGCATTGAGGTCGTTGAGGGAGTTGAAGTGGTAGTAGAACGCTTGACGGGTGACTCCGGCGGAGCGTGTCAGTGCGCTGACAGAGATCTTTGACAGCGGGGTCTGTGTCAGGGCCTGGCGCAGTGCGGTGCCAAGCTTTTCGCGGGCATCAATCGGCGGAGCCATTTGTTTCCTTCCTTCGACGGTTGTGGGTAAACCATATCCAGTTACGAAGAAACTAGCTACTCGAAAACCGTTTGCCGGCTGTGTAACCGACCACGCTGTCAGTTTCTCATATATTGTTGACAGCGCACGCGGGGGTGCTTGTCGAGCGATGTGACAGCGCACTTCACAACAGATTTCGCGTCATGCGATGCGGGCAGGGCCTCCTCTCTCAAGTCGCGTGGCCGTGACACAATGTTCGTGTGATGAAGTCCTATCGAGACGAGGCGATCGTCCTACGCACCCACAAGCTGGGCGAAGCGGATCGCATCATCACGCTGCTCACTGCCGAGCATGGGCAGGTGCGCGCCGTCGCCAAGGGAGTGCGCAAGACGACCTCAAAGTTCGGCGCACGCGTCGAACCCTTCTCCGTCATCGATGCGCAGCTCCATCGAGGCCGCACTCTCGACACCCTCACCCAGGTCGCCTCGATCGCCCAATACGGCGATGCCATCGCCGCCAACTACGACCTCTACCTCGCGGCCACCGTCGTCGTCGAAACCGCCGAGCGCCTCACCGCGGACGCTCACGACGGCACCCACTCCCAATACCTGCTCCTCCTAGGGGCCCTCAACGCCCTGGCGCGAGGCCGACACGACCCGACCCTCATTCGCACGTCCTACACGCTGCGCGCCCTCGCTCTCGCCGGATGGGCGCCCTCCTGCTTCGACTGCGCCGTGTGCGGCACCCAGGGGCCGCACACCTCGTTCTCCATCCCCGACGGTGGCACCGTCTGCGATACCTGCCGACCGCCCGGCGCCTCCTCGCCCGCGCCCGACACGGTGGCCCTCCTCGGTCAGCTGCTCAGCGGCGACTGGGAGCGGGCCGACCGGTGCGAACCCTACGCGCGCACCGAGGCCTCGGGCCTCATTTCCTCGTACACTCAATGGCATCTGGAACGTCGCCTCCGCTCGCTGAGCGTCATCGATAGGAGTCACCCTTGACGGACCTGCGACCCACCCCCATGGACCGCGCACCGAACGACCCAACCGCGCCGCTGCTCGGGCCCGGCCAGTGGCACTGCGAGGCGCCCGTCTTTCGTAAGGGTGAGGTGCCCGCGCACGTCGCCCTCATCATGGACGGAAACGGGCGCTGGGCCAATAGCCGAGGCCTGGCGCGCACCGAGGGACATCGGGCGGGGGAGTACGCCCTCATGGACACGATCGCCGGCGCGATCGACGCGGGTGTGCGCTACCTGAGCGTCTACACGTTCTCCACGGAAAACTGGAAACGTTCGCCCGCCGAAGTCTCTTTCATCATGAACTACGCCTCCGACGTGCTCGCGCGGCGTACCGACCAGCTCGCCCAGTGGGGCGTGCACGTGCGGTGGAGCGGGCGCCGGCCCAAGCTGTGGAAGAGCGTCATCAACGCGCTGGAGAAGGCTGATCGGGCGACCTCGCACTGCAAGGCTCTCGACCTGATCATGTGCGTGAACTACGGTGGTCGGGCCGAGCTGGCGGATGCCGCCCGGTCCATCGCCGAGGGCGTGGCGGCGGGGCGCCTCAGCCCGCGCGGCGTGACAGAAAAGACGCTCTCACGCCACCTCTACCTGCCCGACGTGCCCGACGTTGACCTCATGATCCGCACGTCGGGGGAGCAGCGCCTGTCCAACTACCTGCTGTGGCAGATGGCGTATGCGGAAATGATGTTCGTCAACACCCCCTGGCCTGCGTTCGACCGCGAAGAGCTGTGGGGGTGCCTGGAGGAGTACGCGGGGCGAGAACGCCGCTTCGGCGGCGCGATCGACCGCGTCGCGCAGTCCTAGGCGTCGTCGGAGGCCAGCGCGGCATCGACCGCGCGGCGCTTACGGCGGCCCCACACGATCTTCGCGCCGATCAACGCGATGATGAGGGCGAGGCCAGCCCAGCCCCAGGGAGAACCGGCGACGGCTCGAATCGCCGCGGCAAAAACGGCGAGCGTGCCGAGGCCGTACAGCAGTGCCCACAGGACGCAGCCTGGGATCATGGCGATCGTGTAGGTGCTCCAGCGCATGCGCACGAGGCCCGCGCCCGCGTTGATCGCCGTCTGGATGCCTACCGTCAGGAAGCATAGGGGAATGGCGATGATGCCCCACTTGTCCAGCATGGCCGCGCCCTTGCGGGGAACCGGGCCGTCGAACCAGCGGGCCATGGCGCCCAGGAAGCCCTGTCGTCCTGTCGCCAGGACTGCGCCGGAGGCAGCGCCGCGAGCCAGCCAGTAAGTCGCCTGCGCGCGGAAGAAAACGACCACAAAAAGGAAGACGAAGAGCCAGATACCCTCGCGTGCAAAGGCGGGGACCATGGAGTCGATTCCGGCGGCGAACATGACACTCCCAGACTGAGGCTAACCAAACGAAGCCTATCCTAACCTACGGACGAGGCCTGGGAAAGCGTCTCCCGCTTCCCAGGCCTCGTCGTGGCTGATGCAGCCTCAAGTAGGTCACTTCTTCGACTGGCAGGATGCGCACACCCCGAAGAGCTCCAGGGAATGCTCGACATCTCCAAATCCATGTGCCGCTGCGACCGAATCTACCCACGACTCGATCTGCGACTGCTCGATCTCCTCGGTAAAACCGCACTCGCGGCACACCAGGTGATGATGGTGATGGTGCGTCGTGCACGAGCGGTACAGGGCTTCGCCGTCGGAGGAGCGCAGCGTGTCGACGCGACCGTCGTCCGCGAGGCTCTGGAGCGAGCGGTACACGGTCGCAAGGCCCACGCGTTGTCCCTGGACGTGGAGGTCTTCGAAGATCTGCTGGGCGCTGCGGAAGTCACTGACACGGGTCAGCTCATCGAGGACCGCCTGACGCTGCTTCGTCATGCGCTGCATGGTGTTCCCTTCCTCATGATTCGTCCGCGTGAGCGAGAGGTTCGCGCTCCGGATGCTGGTTGTGGCCGCGGGCTGCGCGAAGCCTGCGCACCCTGCGGATACGGTCCACAATAGCCCGGATCGTGAATCCAATCGCGTACAGACAGATTGCGCCGACAACGATGGTCGCACCGGGCGACAGGTCAACGAAGTACGTCAGCGACAGCCCGCACGTGCAGATGATGACGCCGAGAGCCATCGCGATGCCCATCGTGGAGCGGAACGAACGTGCTCCGAGCTGGGCGATAGCCACGGGAATAACCATTAGTGCGCTGACCAGCAGCGAGCCGACGACCCGCATCGCGACGGCCACGGTCAGCGCCGACAGGATAGCGATGAGCAGGGACAGCGTGCGCACGGGCAGCCCCGTCGAGCGTGCGAAGTCCTCGTCGTTGGTCACCGAGAAGAGCGCGGGGGCCAGGCCTACCCCGAGCGCCACGATTGCGACCCCGAGGAGCGTGATGAGCGTAATGTCGCTCCATCGCACGGTCGAGATCGAACCGAACAGATAGGAGTTCAGCTGAGCGGAGGTGCCGCCCGCCAGGCCGATCAGGAGGACGCCGCCGGCGATGCCCCCGTAGAAGAGCATGGCCAGGGCAGTGTCGCCGGACGTGCGACCGCTCTGGCGCACCAACTCGATCGTGATTGCGCCCAGCAGGGAGATGATGACCGCGCCGGGGATCGCCCATGAGTCGGCGGGGCTTACGTTCGCGAACGTGCCTGCCAGCCATCCCAGCGCGACACCGGTCAGAGAGATGTGGCCGATGCCGTCGCCCAGCATGGCGAGGCGGCGATGGACCAGGTAGGTGCCGATGATCGGGGCGGTGAGGCCCACGATCAGGGCGGCGAGCAGCGAACGCTGCATCATCTGCGAGGACAGGAGGGTCGTCAGTGCGTCAATCATGTGTCGCTCCCGCCTAGATTCCGCTCACGAGGCCGCGGTCGCGCGTCGCCGGGCCGGGCTCGGTCGTGGAGTGGCAGTGATCGCCGCCGCCGTGATGCTGTTCGTGGTCATCCTCAATGTGGGGTGGGCCGTCGTAGGAGACGTGTCCCGCGCTGATGTGCAGCTCGCGATCCAAGAGTGGGCCGAGCTCGCCCAGTTCGTGCAGGACGATGAGGATCGTCGTCCCCTCAGCCTTGGCCTCGGCGACGATCTGTGCGAGGCGCGCTCGCGACGTTGCGTCGATTCCAGCCATCGGCTCGTCCATGATGAGCAGCTCGGGTCGGCGCACGAGGGCGCGTGCGATGAGGACGCGCTGGGCCTGCCCGCCCGACAGAATGTTGAGGGGGGAGTGGGCGCGGTGGGCCATGCCGACGCGCTCAAGGGCGGACATGGCCTTCGCGGTGTCGCCCGGCAGCGCCCACAGGCGACGAGGCCCGAGCAGGCCGGATCGCACGACCTCGATCGCGCTGGCGCTAATCGCGCCGCCCGAGGAGATGCGCTGGGGCACGTAGCCGATCTTGTTCCACGGTACGCGGCGGCGAGCGGAAATCGAGCGACCGAAGAGCTGGGCGTCGCCGCTCGTGATGGGAGCGGTGCCCAGCAGGGCCTTGAGGGTCGTGGACTTGCCCGATCCGTTCGAGCCTGTGATCGCCACGGTCTGGCCGGCGGGGATATCGAGCGAGATCCCGTGGAGGATCAGGTCCGTATCCCAGGCCACGTGCAGGTTGTCGAGACGCACGACGGCGGTCGCCTCCGCGAAGGAGGCTCCCGCCGTCGTGGGGTTGTCAGTCGTTGTCACTGGCAGTCGAGGGCTTTCGTCAGGGCGTCAATGTTGGAGTTCATCGTCGCGGCGTAGTCCTTGGACGCGTCGGTCTGGGACTCGATCGGGTCCAGGACGGCCGTCGTGATGCCGAGGTCGTCGGCCAGGGTCTGAGCGACCTTGGGATCGATGAGGGCCTCGGTGAAGATCGTCGTCACGCCCTGCTCCTTGGCGATCTGGGCGATTTCAGCCAGGCGCGCGGGGGAGGGGGAGGACTCGGGGTCGAGGCCGGAGATGCCAACCTGGGTCAGGCCCGTGCGGTCCGCCAGGTAACCGAAGGCGGTGTGCGCGGTGACGAAGGTCTTGACCTTGCAGCTCGAGGTCTTGGTGACCAGGGTGTCGCTCAGGGTGTTGAGCTCGTCGGCCAGGGCCTTCGCGTTCGCCTTGTAGACGTCGGCGTGGGCGGAGTCAGCTTCGGCGAGCTTGTCGCCCACCAGGGTGGCGGCCTTCGCCATGCGGGTGGGATCCAGCCAGAAGTGCGGGTCCGCGCTCATGTCGTGATGGTGATCGTGGCCCTCGTGGTCGTGGCCCTCATGATCGTGGTCGTGGGCTTCGGTCTCGCCGGACTGAGCCTCGTCGGTAGCCTCTTCTTCCTCCTCGGAGGGGTGGTTGGCGTCGGTGCCGGCCTCAACCAGCTCGGCTGCGGGGGAGACGTCGATGACGGTCTTGGGGGCCTGCTGCTCGATGGCCTCGTCAACGGCGCTCTGGAAGCCCGCGAGGTAGACAACCGCGTCCGCGGAGGACAGGGAGTCGACCATCTTGGGGGAGAGCTCGAGGTCGTGCGGCTCGGCGCCGTCCGGGGTCAGGGAGGTGACGGAAACGTGCTCGCCACCGATCTTCTCAGCCAGGTACTGCAGGGGGTAGAACGAGGCCATGACGGCCAGTTTGCCGTCCTTGGAGGAGCTATCTCCGGACGTGGCCGTGGAGGTGCAGGCGGACAGGGCGAGCGCTGTGGCAGCCGCGCATGCGGCAGCAAGGATTCTCTTCGACATGAAAATCATTCTCTTTGACATTGAGAATCTTTGTCAAGTCAATCTCGCTGCCCGAACCGCCGTGATCTGGGGAGTTATCGGACGTGTCCCGTCGAGCTCCGCACGATCAAATCGGGTGAAAAGACGTAATCGGCGTGCGCGGGGGCGTAATTGGCTGTGTTCAATGCCTCGACGAGAGCGCGCACGGCGGATGTGACGATCGACTGCACGGGCTGGTGAATCGTCGTGAGTGCCGGATCCAGGTGGCTCATGAGGAATGTGTCATCGAAACCGATGACCGAGACGTCGCCCGGGACGGACAGGCCGAGCGAGGAGATCGTGCGGATGGCGCCGAGGGCCTGCAGGTCAGAACCCGTGATGATTGCCGTCACGCCGCGCTCCAGGAGGGCGTGCGTGTAGGCGGCTGCGGCCTCGTACGTGTAGAAGGTTTCTTCGATGATGGGGGAGTGGTCCCCGATCAGCTCGCCCATCACCTGCGTGAATGCCTCGGCCTTACGTAGGGCTGGGACAATGTGCGTGCGGCCGGTGAGAAGCGCGATGCGCGTGTGGCCCAGCTCGTGCAGGTGGCTGACCGCGGCGTGAATGCCGAGGGAGTCCCCGGTGGAAAAGTCGGGGGCTGGGACCTCCTGGCGTGCGCCGTTGATCGTGACGAAGGGGATTCCGCGCGCAGCGACGTCGTGATAGGGGGAGAGGTCGGACAAGAGATCTGCGTGCCTGCCGGAGACAAAGATGAGTCCGTCGACGTGGTGGTCGACGAGTGATGCGAGATGATCGAACTCGGACGTTGCGCCCGGTGTCTGCGTGCGAATGAGGGCGATGCCCCCCGCGCGCGAAATCTCCTCCTGGAGGTGGTGGGCGAAGGAAGCGAAGATCGGGTTCGTGAGTTCGGGCACGATAACGCCGATCGTCGGAGCGCTGGGCGTGTGCTCGCTGGGTGGACGGTCGTAGCCCAGCTCATCGATCGCCGTCAGGACCCTGCGACGCGTGTCTTCGGAGACCTGGCCGACGCCGTTGAAAACGCGTGAAACAGTTGCGGTTGATACACCCGCATGGGCCGCAATATCGGCCATGCTTGTACGATTTTTGGTCATCGGCTCAACTCTCCTTTGGGCGTCCGAGTGCAGCTATTTCCCTATAAATGTAACAGCTTGCACACAAATGCGAAAATTGTTGCAGAAACAAAATCGGGCGTATTACAGTGGGCGTGTAGCAGGTCGCTGATGGAGGCGACCCGCCCGACCAACACAGGAGCAATAATGCGACGTGGCATCGCAGCACTCGGCGTCTTCGCGGCGGCTACCGCCCTGGCCGCCTGCAACAACGGCACGACTTCTTCCTCGACCTCCTCGGACAGCGCGAACACCGACGCTGTGGCGACCCTGACGATCTGGGCGGACGACACCCGCTTCTCCCAGGTTCAGCACCTCGCCGAGGACTTCACCACCAACACCGGCGTGAAGGTCGACGTCGTGCAGAAGTCTGAAGGTGACATGGACACCGAGTTCACCACCCAGGTGCCCACTGGCAACGGCCCTGACCTGATCGTCATGGCCCACGACAAGCTGGGCGCCCTCGTCGCTAACGGCGTCGTCGCCCCCGTGGACCTGGGCGAGGCCAAGTCCAACTTCGCAGACGTCGCCGTCAAGGCCGTCACCTACAACGGTCAGACCTACGGCGTTCCCTACGCCGTCGAGTCCGTGGCCCTGGTGCGCAACAACGCCCTCACCAAGGATGAGCCCAAGACCTACGACGACATGATCGCCTCCGGCAAGACCGCCGGCGTCGAGTACCCCTTCATCATCCAGATGGGTGACAAGGGCGACCCGTACCACTTCTACGGCTTCCAGACCTCCTTCGGCGCCCCCGTCTTCAAAACCAACGCTGACGGCGAGTACACCTCCGAGCTGGCCATGGGTGGCTCCGGTGGCACCGACTTCGCCACCTGGCTGAAGGCTCAGGCTGACGCGAATGTGTTCTCCCCGTCCATCACGGCTGATATCGCCAAGCAGGCCTTCCTCGATGGCAAGGCCGCCTACACGGTGACCGGCCCCTGGAACGTCGCCGCCTTCCGCGAGGCCGGCATGGACGTCTCCGTCCTATCGATCCCCTCCGCCGGCTCCCAGGCCGCACAGCCCTTCGTTGGTGTCCAGATGTTCTACCAGAGCGCCAAGTCCGCTAACCCGGTAGCCGCCAAGCAGTTCTTCAACTACCTGGCAACCCCCGAGGCTCAGGAAGAGATGCAGAACCTTGGCGGTCGTGCCTCCGCGATGCCTTCGGTCGCCGCCAAGTCGGATGACCAGGACATCAAGGACTTCGCGAAGGTCGCCGAGTCTGGCGCTCTCGCCCCCGCGATCCCCGCGATGGGTTCCGTCTGGAACTTCTGGGGCCAGACCGAGGCCAACATCGTGAGTGGCACCGAGACCCCGGCAGAAGGCTGGGCGACCATGATCACCAACATCAACAACGCGATCGCCTCCAAGTGATCGAATCCGCCGGTTGATTAGCGACTGGCACCCCGCTCGTCTGAGGCGAGCACCCAGCCTCGCACCCGCCCGCGTCCCACGCGGCGGGCGGGTGCGAGGCCCACAAAACGCTCGCGCCGCACTGCGGTGCACTCGCACCCCCGGGTGCTTTCCGACCCGCCACTAGGCGGGTATCGTCGCAATGACGCGCAAACTGCGCACGTGTGGAGGACACGATGTCTGAGCCAGCGAAGGCTGCAGAAAAGAAAAAAGAGGCGCGCACCGCCTCGCACGCTAGCGAAGTAACCAGGCCCGGTTTCTTCGTCAAACTTGTTCTGATGATGCTCATCGATGCCCTGGGAATCTACGGCATGTTCACCGCTTACCTGGTGAATTCGTGGACGGTTCTTGCCGTCCTGGTCGTCCTGCTTCTCGTGGTCAACTGGGTGTACTTCTCCAAGCGGACTATTCCCGCGAAGTACCTCGTTCCCGGCATGGTTTTCCTGCTCATCTACCAGGTCTTCGTCATGGGGTACACGGGCTACGTGTCCTTCACGAACTACGGCCAGGGCCATAACTCCAGCAAGGCTGACGCCGTCGCCTCGATCCTGCAGGCCTCCGAGCAGCGCGCCGAGGGTGCGCCGAGCCTCCCTGCCGCTGTCGTCGAGGACAGCAACGGCCTCGGGCTCGCGGTGGTCGACACTGCGACGGGCGCGATCCGCGTGGGCGACTCCGAGACCCCGCTGCACGAGGTGTCCGGCACCTACGCGGCCGGCGTCATCAGCGCGGTCGACGGTTACAAGGTCCTGACGCTCGCCGAGATCCTCAAGCCCGAGGTGCAGCAGAAGGTCTCCGCCATCAAGGTTCCGGTCTCCGATAATCCGAACGACGGAAGCTACCGCAGCGATGACGGATCGACCGCCTACCTGGCCAAGTCCCGCTACAACTATGACGAGGCCGCAGACACCCTGACCGACACGACGACCGGCGTCGTCTACACGGCAAACAATAAGATCGGCGCCTTCGTTGACGCGGACGGCAATCAGGTCGACCCGGGCTGGCGCGTGTTCGTCGGCTTCGACAACTACATGAACATGTTCGCCCGCGGCGACCTGGCTAGCCCCTTCCTGAAGGCCCTGCTGTGGTCCTTCGTTTTCGCCGCGGTCTCCGTCCTGTCGACCTTCGCGCTCGGCCTGATCCTGGGCCTTGTCTTTGCTGACAAGCGCATCAAGGGTCGTAAGATCTACCAGTCCCTCATGATCCTTCCCTACGCCTTCCCGGCCTTCCTGGCCACCCTGGTGTGGAAGGGCATGCTTAACACAGACTTCGGCTTGATCAACCAGGTGTTCCTCGGCGGCGTGAATATCCCGTGGCTGACGGATGGAACGCTGGCGAAGTTCTCGATCTTGGGCGTGAACCTGTGGCTGGGCTTCCCCTACATGTTCCTCGTGTGCCTGGGTGCCCTGCAGTCCCTGCCGGGTGACGTCGAAGAGGCCGCGAAGATCGACGGCGCCTCCGGCCTGCGTACCGTGTGGTCCATCAAGCTACCGCTCGTGCTGCAGTCGACCGTTCCGCTGCTGATCGCGTCCTTCGCGTTCAACTTCAACAACTTCTCGCTCATCTACATGCTGACCGGCGGCGGCCCGAACTACCCGGGCTTGGATGTCGGCCAGACTGACATCCTGATCTCGATGGTCTACAAGATCGCGATCGAGTCGGGTTCCCCGAACTATGGCCTGGCCTCGGCCATGTCTATCGTCATCTTCATCGTCGTGGGCGTGATCGCGTGGCTCGGTTTCCGCCAGACGAAGACCCTTGAGGAGCTGTGATGAGCGCTGCAACTGTGAAGAAGAACCGTGAGTCTACCCTGAAGGGTGCGCGCTGGTGGAAAGAGGTCGGTTGGCGCCACATCGTCGCCATCCTGATGATCATCTACTGCCTCATCCCGCTGCTCTACGTCCTGTCGGTGTCCCTGAACCCGGGCGCGACGCTCACCGGCTCGACCAAGCTCTTCTCCTCGTTTTCCTTCGAGAACTTCCTGGCGCTGGGCTCCGGCAAGTATGCCGGCTACTGGTCGTGGGTCCTGAACTCCCTCATCGTGTCGACCGCGACCGCTGTTGGCACCGTCCTCATGGGTGCGGCCGCCGCCTACGCGTTCAGCCGCTTCCGCTTCAAGGGGCGCCGTGCGACCCTGACCGGCCTGCTGCTGGTGCAGATGTTCCCGCAGATGCTGGCCTTTGTGGCCCTGTACCTGCTGCTCCTGGGAATCCAGGACATCTTCCCGGTCCTCGGTCTGAACTCCAAGCTCGGCCTGATCTGCGTCTACCTCGGTGGTGCGCTCGGCTCGAACACCTTCCTGCTCTACGGCTTCTTCAACTCGATCCCGCGTTCGCTGGATGAGGCGGCCATGATCGACGGTGCGACGCACGCCCAGACCTTCTGGACGATCATCATGCCGCTGGTCCGCCCCGTCCTGGCAGTTGTGGGCCTGCTGAGCTTTATCTCCTCGCTCGGCGACTTCGTGATCGCGAAGGTCGTCCTGCAGGATCAGAGCCAGTTCACCCTCGCTGTCGGCATGTACATGTGGGCATCCGATGAGCGCACCGCTCCGTGGAGCATCTTCGCGGCTGGCTCTGTCATCGCGGCCATCCCGGTGATCCTCCTGTTCCAGTACCTGCAGAAGTACATCGTCTCCGGCTTGACCGCCGGCGGCGTCAAGGAGTAAGCGCGCCGCGCCCTCCTGCCTAGCCAGCCCCGGCCTCGTCCCCTATCCCCGTGGGACGAGGCCGGGGCTGTTTTATGCGTTCGGGCGTGGGCATCGTGTGGGACGTGGGCACAGTGTGGGCCGAGGGCGCTGATGGCCGCGAGATGCGGGTCGTTGGGAACGGGTGTTCGGGCGCTGCTGGTCGGTGACCAGTGCTGGTTGTTGGGCGTTCGTAGCGCACTCTTGTGTGCGCCTTCGGGCCTGGTCTCCCGCGAGAACTGGCCGCCTCGCTTCGCTCGTAGTGTCCGACCAGATGCTCATCCGAACCCTACGGGCGGTGTCTCCGCCCGTACTGTCCGTGTGGTGGTGTGGTTGCCTGTCGTTGATGGTGTGCTCAAAGTGCAGTCCACTTGGGTGAAATCCGGCGAAAACGGGTGTTTGGGGCGAAGCGGACTACGATTTGGGTGCGGTGGCTTGCGATGTCGTCTTGTGGGTGGGCTCGCGGTAGGGCACTGTCAACGGGGCGCAATATAGCCGCCCAGCGCTCGCCCGGCGTCCTATGCTCGGGCTGGATGTGGGCCAGGAGCGGCCCGGTTTGCCAGTTCCGCGTTTGTTCTTGTGCGTTGGGGTGCTACACCCGATCCGTAGGCAATGCACCTCTTCTGATCGGGTGCAGTGCCCCTGATCGGGTGCATGGTTCCGTAACGGGTGCAGCGCTCCCGCTCGGGTGTTGCTTCTGGTGGTGTGGCTGCATGGGGCGCGGGCGCCTTTGGGCCTTGAGTTGCCTTTAGGTTTGAGATCTTTTCTGTTTGGGGTTCTTTGTCGCCTCGCGTTGTGGTTCCCCAACAATGCCGCATGCAATTCCCATGTAAACCTTTCAAACATGTAAACGGGATTGTTGGAATTGTGACGTTTGTGGGTGGTGTTGAAGACTGACCGGGGAGAATTGCCTGCGACATTTGGGGGGGCGGCGTAGGTGTGGGGGAGTGGAAGGGGTGCGAGGTTCGTATGGTGAGACCGCTTGACAAGTTAGTTGGTTATATGGTTCATTAGTTATGTAATGAACCACTGAAGCTGAAGGGAGGGCTTGCGCATGGCACCCACATTCGTCTCGGGGATCCCGATCTACGTGCAGATCGCCGACGACATTCGCGCGCAGATCCTGCGCGGCACCCTGCGTGCTGGGGACCAGCTCACCTCCACCACGGAGTACTCCGCGACCTACCGCATCAACCCGGCCACCGTCGGCAAGGCCTTCGCGATCCTTGTCGACGAGGGCCTCGTCGACAAGCGACGCGGCATCGGCATGTTTGTCGCCGAGGGGGCCCGCCGCGCGCTCGTGGCCGACGGGCTCGCATCCTACGTGGAGGAGACCCTGAACCCCGCCGTCGAAGCGGGCCTGGCCCTGGGCCTCGACCTCGACGCCATCATCGACCACGTCCGCGCCTACGGCGCCGACACAACCGCCAAGGACAACTCATGATCACCCTCAACTCCATCAGTCACACGTATCCGGGAGAAAGCGAGGCGGCGCTGCGCGATGTCTCTCTCACCCTCGCAGATGCAACAGTCACCGCGCTCGTGGGCCCCAACGGCTCGGGCAAGACGACGCTCACGCAGATCCTCGGTGGCCTACTTCCACCCTCGTCGGGAAGCGTGTCCATCAACGGAACGGAGATGAGCCCCAACGACCTGCTCGGATACTCGGTCATGGTCTCCTCCGACAGGGACTTTGATAATTCCTCGGCCTCGGCCGTGGTCGCTTATGCCGCGCTGCGCCCGACCTGGGATCAGAAACTATTCGACCACTACACCCATCGTTTTGGATTCCGGCTGAAGGGGCGCAAGAAACTGCGCAAGATGTCCTCGGGTCAGGTTGCCGTCCTGACCGGCGCCGTCGCGCTGGCCTCGGGTGCGCCCATCACGCTCCTCGATGAGATCCAGGCACCCCTGGACGTGCCCACCCGCTATGCCTTCTACGAGGAGCTGCTCACCCTGGCCGCCGACTGCATGGAGGGGCGCCGCCCTAGGCGCACCTTCCTCATCTCCTCGCACATGGTCTCCGAGCTCGAGAACGTCGCCGAAGACGTCGTCGCTCTGAAGAACGGGCGCCTCCTCGCGCACGAGAGCGTCGATGCGTTCACCTCCCGCATCTGCGCCATCACCGGAAACGCAGCCGACGTCGAAGGCTTCCTGATCGACCACCCCGGCACTCCCGTCATCAGCTCGCGAACGCTTGGATCCGCCCGCGAGATCGTCGTGGACCTGCGCGACCGCGGCATCACCGACCGCGAGATCGCCTCCCACTCCCTCACACTCTCGCCCTGCTCTTTCCAGGACGCCTTCGCCTACCTCATCCAGGAGAAAGACCAATGATCACTGCAAACCCCGACCTCATCAAGTCCTCCCCGTCACCCCTGCGCATTGGCCTTGTCGGATCGCGATTCACGGTGGTCCTCTACCTGCTGGTTGTGTGCTTCCAGTTCCTCGTCAACTTCACGGTCAATGGAATCGTCTACCTATCAGTCCCCGACGTCACCGGACAGGTGGACCAGGCTGCCACAAACTCCGCTTTTGTCACGGGCGTCTTCCTCTTCGTCTGCGGGGTCGTCAGCGCCACCGTCAATATGCGAGCCTCAGCCCTCAGCGGCGGGTCGCGCCCCGTGCTTACCGCGGCGAGCTACGTCCACTCCATTGTCATCATTGGCCTGGGATCCCTTATCTGGTGGCTTCTTATCGCCATCCATCCCCTCCTCTTCGTCATGGGACGCGAGTCCTTCCCTCTCGGCGTCGACTCGTGGATCTTCGTCCTATTCGCCTGGGTGGCGTGTGATGGAGCTGGGCGCTTCATCGGCGGGCTCGCCCGCTGCATCGGGTCGACCTGGAAACGAGTCTTTGTGCTCATGGGTGCGATTCCGCTGGGCATCTGCGCCATCGGTGCGCCGGTCACGTGGCTGGTCCTCACCCTCGTCCACAAGTCCGGCTACCTGCCCCCGATGCACCCCGCATTCTACCTGCTCGGTCTCATCTCGCTGACGGTTATCGCCTCCGGCTGGCCCCTCACGGCGGCAGGCCACATCCGCCGCGTCGGCTGATACCGAGCCAACTCGCGGAAAACCGATCCCGACCGCCGCGTCCCCGGCCTCGTCCCCTCACACGGAAGGGACGAGGCCGGGGCTCCTTCGTCGGTTGGGTGCGCACCTGTGGTGGGCTCCATGAGCTCGGAAGGGGTCGCAAGTGCCCGACACAGTAGTTATCGGCTAGTATCGATGGCGACACGACAGCCAGTCGTGCCCCAGATACTCAAGGAGTGACAAGTGGCTAAGGGACCCTCCCGCCTCGACAACGTGATCAGCCTGGCCAAGCGCCGCGGCTTCGTCTTTCCCTGCGGTGACATCTACGGTGGCACCCGCTCCGCGTGGGACTACGGCCCGCTCGGCGTGGAACTGAAGGAAAATATCAAGCGCGCCTGGTGGAACGCCATGGTCCGCCGCCGCGCAGACGTCGTTGGCCTCGATTCCTCCGTCATCCTCCCGCGCGAAGTGTGGGTCGCCTCCGGCCACGTCAAGGCCTTCACCGACCCGCTCATCGAGTGCCTCAACTGCCACAAGCGAGCCCGCCAGGATCAGCTCATTGAAGAGCTCGCCGAAAAGAAGGGCGTCGAAGAGTCCTCCCTGAGCAACGCCGACATCGCGTGCCCCAACTGTGGCGTGCGCGGCCAGTGGACCGAGCCCCGCGCCTTCTCCGGCCTGCTCAAGACCTACCTGGGCCCCGTCGACGACGAGGCCGGCCTGCACTACCTGCGCCCCGAGACCGCCCAGGGCATCTTCGTTAACTACGCGAACGTCATGAACGCCGCGCGCAAGAAGCCGCCGTTCGGCATCGGCCAGATCGGCAAGTCCTTCCGCAACGAGATCACGCCCGGCAACTTCATCTTCCGTACCCGCGAGTTCGAGCAGATGGAACTCGAGTTCTTCTGCGAGCCCGGCACCGATGAGGAATGGCACCAGTACTGGATCGACTACCGCAAGGCCTGGTACGTCGACCTCGGCATCGACCCGGAGAACCTGCGCGAGTACGAGCACCCGCAGGAGAAGCTCTCGCACTACTCCAAGCGCACCGTCGACCTGGAATACCGCTTCGGCTTCCAGGGCAGCGAGTGGGGCGAGCTCGAAGGCATCGCCAACCGCACCGACTACGACCTGACCGTCCACTCCGAAGCCTCCGGCGCGAAGCTCGACTACTTTGACCCGAACACCAAGGAACGCTGGACCCCCTACGTCATCGAGCCCTCGGCGGGCCTGACCCGTTCCCTTATGGCCTTCCTCATCGAGGCCTACCACGAGGACGAGGCCCCCAACGCCAAGGGCGGCGTCGACAAGCGCGTCGTGCTCAAGCTGGACCCGCGCCTGGCCCCCGTTAAGGCCGCCGTCCTGCCCCTGTCCCGCAAGCCCGAACTGACCGGCCCCGCCCAGGAGCTGGCCGACGAGCTGCGTGGCATCTGGAACGTCGACTACGACGACGCCGGCGCCGTCGGCCGCCGCTACCGTCGCCAGGACGAGATCGGCACGCCCTTCTGCATCACCTACGACTTCGACTCGATCGAGGACCACGCCGTCACCATCCGTGAGCGTGACACGATGGAGCAGGTGCGCATCCCGCTCGACAAGGTCAAGTCGTACCTGATCGAACGCCTGGGCTGCTGACTTGGAGATAGCCTCAACATCCGCAGCGGCCCCTCTTCGCGTGGGGCCGCTGCGCCTGTGGACACCCGTCGTCCTGGCCCCCATGGCCGGGGTGACGGACGTGCCCTTCCGACGCCTGTGCCGCATCATGGGCGAGTCGGGCCTGCCCGACCACCTGCGACCCACCGGCATCCCCTCCTGGGCGGCCGAGTCGGGGGAGGGGGCCACGGCCTCGTCCCCGAAGGCGCCCGGCGAAAGCTCCGACGAGCCGCGCCACGTCGCCATCCCGCGCGTGGACGCGCCCGCCGGCCTGTACGTCACCGAGATGGTGACCAGCCGCGCCCTCGTCGAGGAGAATGAGCGCACCCTGGAAATGGTGCGCCCCGACCCCGCCGAGCGCGTGCGCTCCCTGCAGCTCTACGGCGTCAACCTCGCCGTCATGGCGAAGGCCGCGACGATGCTCGTCGAACGCGACCTGACCGACCACATCGACCTGAACTTCGGGTGCCCCGTCCCCAAGGTGACGAAGAAGGGCGGGGGAGCGGCCCTGCCCTGGAAGCGCGACCTCTTCTCCGACCTCGTGGGTGCGGTCGTGCGCGCCTGCGACGAGGCCGGGGAGCGCGCGGGGCGCGAGATCCCCGTGACCGTCAAGATCCGCATCGGCATCGACTCCGAGCACGAGACCGCGACGGACGCCGCCCTGAGTGCGCAAAAGCTCGGCGCCGCCGCCCTCACCCTGCACGCGCGCACCCAGAACCAGCACTACGCGGGACACGCCCACTGGGACGAAATCGCGCGCCTGAAGGACCTGCTCGACATCCCCGTCTTCGGCAACGGTGACGTCTTCGAGGCCGCCGACGCCCTGGCCATGCTGGAGCGCACCGGCTGTGACGGCATCAGCGTCGGGCGCGGCGCCCAGGGACGCCCCTGGATCTTCCGCGACATCGTCGCCGCCTACCACGGTGGGTCCATCCCGCCCGGCCCCAGCCTCGCCGAGGTCGTCTCCGTCATCGAGCGCCACGCCGCCTGGTGCGTCGTCGACCAGGGCGACGAGGGGCGAGCGCTGCGCGAGATGCGCAAGCACATCGGCTGGTACCTGCGCGGATTTGCCGTCGGCGGCCCCCAGCGCCACGCCCTGTCCATGGTCTCGACCCTGCAGGAGCTCCACGAGCGTCTCTCGGACCTGGACCTCGACCAGGCGTTCCCGCCCGCCGCGCGCGGGCCTCGCGGCCGAGCAGGCGGCGAAAAGACCCCCCACCTGCCCGACGGCTGGCTGGACCACCCCTACCTCACGCAGAGCGAACGAGATCGCCTGCACTTGGCCGAAATCGGATACTAAGCGAAGGAATCATGCCTCACCCATCTGCACCCGACCCCGACCCTGCGCCCGGACTCGTCACCATCGGGCGAGCCGCCAAGAAGGCGACCCTCGGGGGACTCACCCAGGTCATCGTTCCCATCAGCGGGGATGCGGCAGCCCTGAGCGGGCAGGTCGAGGCGCTGGCCTCGTGCCGCGCGGACATCGTCGAGTGGAGGGCCGACACCTTCCTGTCCTCCCTCGTGGGGTCGCACTTTGTGGCCGCCTCGGACGTGGAGGAGGACCTGGTGCGCATGGCCCGCTACGTCGCGGATTCCTCGCCCCTGCCTGTGCTGGCGACCATCCGCACGTCGGTCGAGGGCGGCGAGGCCTACCTGGACGACGAGGAATACTGTGCCCTCGTGCGTCGGCTTGCATCCTTCGCGGGCGGCGTGGACGTGGAGATCTCGCGCGATGGGTCCTCCGCGCTCATTGAGGAGGCGCACGAGGCCGGGGCGATCGTCGTCGCTTCCTTCCACGATTGTGAGGGGACTCCCGGCGACGAGCAGCTCGCCGAAGTGCTCGCGGCCATGAACTACGCGGGTGCCGACGTCCTCAAGTTCGCGTGCATGGCGACCAACGCCACGGACGCGGCCCGCGTGCTGGCCGCGCAGGCGTGGGCACGCGAGGCCTACGACCGTCCCGTCATCGGCATCTCCATGGGGGAACACGGCGCACCCACGCGCCTAGTCGGCTCCGCTCTCGGATCCGCGGCTACCTTCGCGACCCTGCCCGGCTGGGAAGGCAGTGCTCCCGGCCAGTTCACCGTCGAGCAAGTGCGAACCGTCTTGGATATCGTCGAGGGGCCCGAGGCCTAGAGCCCACTTCGCGCGGTCTTTGTGCCCGCAATAACGTCTGAGGTGCGCTGGAGTGTTCTCCAGCGCCCCTCAGCATGTCACGCCCTACTTTCTATGGAACCTCGGGCTGGTGCCCAAGTGGATGGGGTAAGTGCTGTCTTTGTTGGTGACCTGTGATTCGTCGAGGCCGCGGTAGGCGTAGGAATTGTCGTAGGCGATCTCAGAAGGATCGACGAGGCCGTCGGCGTACTGCTGGACCTCCGCAGGAGTGGGGCTGGTGCCGCCGCCCTTGTCTGCCAGCGGATTCTCGTCGGGGTACTGGCTCGGGTCGGTGTTGAGCATTCCGCCGAGGTTTGCTGCTCCGTATCCGCCGTACTGATTCCAACCGTTTTCGTGACCGACAGCCGTGTTGACGAGTAGCTGTAGGAGCTGGTTTGCGGTGGCGTTGGGCCACTTTGCGCGCGCCTGAGCGAGAGCTCCAGCAACGATGGGGGCGGAATATGAGGTGCCCTGAGTACTGCCGATTGTGCCGTCAGATATGTTCCGCTCCGTGAACGGTCCACCTACTGCGGTGGTTGTGACGCCCTGGCCCCACGATGAGTAGGAAGCAAACTTTCCTTTGTCATCAATAGCAGAGACCCCGACGACGCCAGACCACCTGGACAGGTGGCTTTCGTTTTCGTCTGCTCCACCGTTTCCAACCGATGCTGTAATAATAACTCCCTGGCTCATGGCCCGGGCTATGGCCCACTTCAGATCAGCCCCGCGCATTGAACTTGAAGCTGAAAAGTTGACGATGGATGCACCATCGTTGATAGCTTGATTCACCAACGAGGATAAATCTGTCGGCAGAGCCCCTGCCTTCATTGGGCAGTCTTTCCCTGCATAACTTGTTGAGTCAATGGACTGATATGCCAACAGCGTGGCATCGGGGATGATGCCATAATCTTGGGAAACTAGGAGAGAAGCGATACCCGTTCCATGGCTAGCGCTTTCGTTGCTGCCGTTGATAGCACAGGGACTTTTGTCGACAACGTTGGCACCAGCTAGTTCGGGGACGGAGGTATCCACTTTTCCGTCGATAATGGCGATGGTGACGCCTTTTCCCGTGTAGCCCTTGGCCCTTGCAGCATCCAGGTGATAGTACGAGAAATAGGATTGGTCGGCGGCCGTGATCTGGCGGTCGTCCGCGCGCGTAGGGGTGGCTGCCAGGGCAGTGCCTGCAAGCGCGAGCGCACAGCCAGATGCCATGACTGCTCGCCACGCCCCCCTACTGATCGCCGGGGCTGGCGCTGCATTGTGTGATGTCACCATTGGTTGGGATCCCATCCGTCGTTGCGGCGGCGTACAGGCGTAATGTCTTTGTCTGTGCCATACGTCTGGGACAAGGGATTGACGTATCCCAGTGGCAGAGCGTTTTCATCCTCATCCTCGACGCGGAAGGCCTCGTACTTGCGGCGACGCTGCTTCTTGTCTTCCTTCGCGCCGCCGGCACCAGCGCCGGAGGCACCCATGAATCCGCCCCGCTGACCGGCGGCGGCGCCCTGGCCCGCAGCACCAGCTGATTTGCCGGAACCAGGTGGTGTGTAGGTGCCCATGCCCGTTCCACTATACGACCCAGTACGCAGAGTGGATGCCCCTGCTGTTGCGCCGCCGCGACCGAGAGCTCCGGCACCAGCGGTTCCTAGCGACCCGGTTCCTCCCACTCCCATTCGTCCCATGGCCCCCATGCTAGCGGAGCCCATGCGAGCCCCTCCCCGGAGGCCAAGAGCTCCAGCTCCCATCACACCGATGCCGCCGAGGCGGCCTGCTGTTTGTGATTCCGCAGCACGAGAAGCATTCAAACCCCACAGCGGGTGATCGCGGTCGATCGGAGGAGCCGGTGTATGCCCGCCAATGACACCGTTTGCGTGACGGTCGCCGTTCACGCGCGTGTGCAGCAGGTCCATGTCCATGAGATCCTGCGGGTCAGAGATGGGATTCGTCCTCGATCCTGCCTCCCCTTCAGGGAAATAGCGGCTCGGCAGGCGCGGCGACTGCATGACACGCTGGTTCACACCCTCACCGTCGTTATATCCTCCCGGATAAAGACCCGAGTCTGAACCCCTTAGGTCGGCGTTGCCGAATGCATCCGAACGCGAACGTCCGTAGGCGCCGCCCTCATACGGGGAGATGATGATATGACCTTTTTCGAGGGCATCCGCTGAGTCCTTTGGGATTTCAGGAATTGGGGTCCACCCTTCGCGATTATCTGGATTCGATGTATCTGGCCCTTCCGACGTGTGATCCTTGAGGCGTGTACTCAGGTTGTTCATCGTAGATTCAAGGCGCTCGATGATTTCGGTCGACTTGGCCTCCCGCTGCGCATTGGCCTGAGCTTCGACCGCGTCAACGTACGCAGCGCCGGTGACCGCAAGCGAATTCACGAGTTGTCCCGGGAGACCGAAGTTGGAGGCGACAGGGATTGTCACCGTAGCAACGTCGCGTATAGCTTCGGTCATCGGATCCAACAACGTGGGCGACAGCTGGCGGGCTTCCTCTGCTGCCAGCATGATCGCGCGGCGCGCCTCAACGTAGTATGACATGCCGGTCAGGTAGTAGTTCGCTTGGCCGTTGAAGCGCTGGAGGGCGCGCACGGCCTCGGCGCTCATCGCATCGCCGGCCTGGCCCGTGAAACCCTGGTGATCCTTGAAATGTTCGACCTTCTCTTGGGCCTTGCGGATGGCCCTGACGACGGTCGAGTGCTCGTCGTCCCAGCCGTAGAGCTTTTCATTCTCCGGCGCGCTTTCAGCAAACTGCATCAAGCGTTCGTACATCGGTGAAGACACCATCTGTTATTCCTCCCTCACGGCACGTTCTTAGATATCGCTCTGGGCGCCGTAAGTCGGCGTAGCCTGTGCCTCACCGGACGCGCCCTGTTCGCCGTCAGCTTCGCCGCTCTGGGCTGCCTCGTCCTTCGGCTTATTCGCACTTGTCAATTTATCGATGGTCTCCTGCGAATAAACCTGATGCGCGCTCTCTCCCTGGTTCAAGGAGAGCAGCGCAGTTCCGACGGCGGCCATCGCAGCACGGGCATCTTCCTCGGTACCGGTAAAGTCGGAGACTGCTTGGGCGACCTTCGTGTCCAGGTCATTCAAGAACTTTGCTTCGTTCGTCATATTCGTCGCGAACGACGATAGGAACGAGCGAACTGCCTCGCCCATAACCTGGGCTGCGCTCTCAGTCGTCCAATGCCCAAACAACTGTGCCGCAGCCAAGACTGTGGCTGACATGGCGGAGGCGGTTAGTTCGCCCCCCCCGGCGCTCATATCGTCACTCACCTGCGCGTGGCGCTCTGAGTCGAATGCAACGTCTGGCATCGCTTCGCTTTCCTTTGAGAAGAAAACCCCGCACTCCCTTCGGCGAGGTAACCGACTGGTTAACAGTCTATCCGTCCAGATAAAGCGTGTGCAACCAAGCACGGGTGAAGAACAAAGGATGTCAGATAACGAGGGAGGCACTAAAGGTGGTGGGCGGGCCAAGCGGCCCGCCCACCACAGCTATGTCCGCGATGCTCGGAAAGCTCACGCCTCCTTGGGGGACACAGTCACGACCGTGTCAGTGATACCCACCGGGCCGGGGGCGGCCGGGGTGATCTCGCCGAACTTCTTCTTGTTCGTCACGACCATCGGGGTGATCGTATCGTAGCCGGCCTCGCGGATGACATCCCAGTCAACCTCGGCCAGGACGTCGCCGCGCTTGACGACGTCACCCTTGGCGACGCGAGGGGTGAAGCCCTTACCCTCCAGCTTCACGGTATCCATGCCGATGTGGATGAGCACCTGGACGCCGGACGCGGACTTGATGCCGTAGGCGTGGCCCGTCGGGAACGCAACCGACACCTTGCCGTCACACGGAGCAACAACCACGGCGCCAGCGGCCGGGGAGACGGCGATGCCGGGGCCGAGAGCGCCGGCTGCGAAGGCCTCGTCGGCAACGTCCGACAGCGCAACCGTTGTGCCCGCCATGGGGGAGGTGAGCGTCAGGTCAGCCTTCGCCTCGTCGCTGAACGCGGGAGCGGCCTCGGCCACCGGAGCGGCGGCAGGAGCAGCCGCGGGGGCGTCGTCCTCGAGGAGGGACTTCTTCGCGCGAACCTCAGCCTTCTGCTCCTTCGTGCGGTAGTCGAAGAAGACAACCATGAGGAACGCGGTGAAGAACGCGGCGGCAATACCAAGGCCGTAGACGGACATGGGTGAGAAGACCGGGATCGTCAGCAGCGACGTGAACACGAAGGTGTGCGTGATCGCGCCGCCACCGATGCCGATGACCAGGCCACCGACGACACAGCCGGTGAGCATGAGCGGGTAGATGCGCTTGAAGCGCAGGTGGATGCCGTACAGGGACGGCTCGGAGATGCCGCCGAAGAGGCCCGCGGCGAGAGCACCCGACGCGGTCTGGCGCATGTCGGTGTCGCGGTCACGGATCGACAGGAAGAGCACGCCGGCCGTGGCACCGAAGCAGGCGAAGTTCCACGCGCCCATGGGGCCCTGGATGAAGTCCGAACCCGTCGCGGCGATGTTGGCCAGCTGCAGGGCGTTGAGAGGCCAGTGCAGGCCCAGCGGCACGAGGAAGGGGTAGATGATCGGGATGATGATCGCGAAGAGGATGGGGGCGTGGCCGTTGAGCCAGGCCAGGCCGCCGCCCAGGCCGTTACCGATCCAGATCGACAGGGGGCCGATCAGGAAGGCAGTGAGAGGCATGATAATGATGAAGGAGATGAAGGGGACGAACACCATCTGGATGTTCGAGGGGATGATCCTCTTCAATCCCTTGTAGAGCAGGGCGAGGATCGGCACCATCAGCAGCGGCACGAAGACCTGGCCGCCGTAGTCAGACAGCTGCAGGGGCAGGGAGCCGATCTGGGTGACGCACTGCTCGGAGCCGAGCGCGGTCGTCGTACAGGTCGTCTCAGTGAAGGAGGACGCATTGCTCAGGCCGATGAAGTTGGGGGTGAGCAGCGACAGGATGACGGCCGTGCCAACCCAGGGATCGATGTCCAGCTTCTTGGAGGCGTTGTAGGCGACCATTGCCGGCAGGAAGTAGAAGACTGCCCTCCACATGGAGTTCACGTAGCCCAGCCACGCGGGGATAACACCTGCGTGCGTATCAACGACGCCAAAGGCTTCAAGAACCGCGAGGAACGCCAGGATCAGGGAGGCGCCGAGGAGGACGGGCAGCAGCGGGCGGAACGAGTCCGACAGGTACTCGAAGAAAGCGTCAACGATGGCGTTCTTGCCGCGAGCCTTCGCGCGGGCGGCGGCCTTGACGTCGTCGTTCGAGGCTGCGGCGCCCGACTTCATTGACGGCAGGTTGTTGATCTCGTTGAAGACCGACTGCACGGCACCGCCGATAACGATCTGGTAGCGATCACCGGACTGCGGGACGGCACCGAGGACGCCGTCAATGGCCTCGACTCGGTCCTTGTCGACGACCGATGCGTCGTTGAGTTCGAAGCGCAGACGCGTCGCGCAGTGGGTGAAGTGGGTGATGTTGCCGGGACCACCGACCGCATCGAGGATTTCCTGTGCCGTGTTGGACACTCGGGACTCCTTCCGTGGAGGGGAATTCGACGCTGAACGCGACTCTTGACAATTAGCATGTTTGAACAAATGCTGAAAGATCCGACGGGGTATCTCACAGTAATTTCTCGGTGATTTTCGGGGCTTTTTCAGTAACGAGGCCCGGGCTCCCTATCGGGGCATCAGGCGGTGTTGCTCGGCGTCCTTCCGTGCCCATCGTCGCTGGTCAACCATCATGAGAGTGTTCTCATGATGCTCTCATCCTGGTCTTTTCGTAGTTGGACATTCTGGTCGCTAACGATCACCGACACGGAAAGGACGAGACCTTGACACCGCCACTGTCAGTGCTCCTCTACAGCCACGATTCCCAGGGCTTGGGGCACGTGAAGCGCAACCTTGCTCTCGCGCATCACATTGCCGCGCGCATCGCCGGGGAAGCGGTGCGCGGACTCATCGTCTCCGGCCTGGCCCACAACCCGCTGTTCACCCTGCCCGAGGGCTTCGACTGGCTGGCCCTGCCCGGCATCGCGAAAAAGAATGGCGCGTACGTTCCCCGCCGGCTGTCCGGTTCGCTCTCCGATACCCTCGCTCTGCGCTCGGCCCTCCTCGAGTCCGCTCTCGTGGCCTTTTCCCCCGACCTTGTCGTCGTCGACCGCCACCCGCTGGGCGTGGGCCGCGAACTTGAGGCCCCGCTGCGCGCCCTCAAGCGCTCCCGCCCCCAGGCACGCGTCGTCCTGGGGCTGCGTGACATCCTCGACGAACCCACCGTGGCCGCGCGGGAATGGGCCGACCTGGGAGGTGCCTCGATCCTGGACGGCCTGATCGACCAGGTGTGGATCTTCGGCGATCCCTCCATCCACGACGCGACCTCGACGGGGGAGGTACCCGCCGCCCTCGCGTCCCGCGCGATCTTCACCGGCTACCTGGCCGACGGCCGCACCGACGTGGATCCCCACCCCGGCCCGATCAAGCGCCCCTTCGTGCTGACGACGGTCGGAGGAGGCTCCGATGGCGGGCGCATCGTCGAGGCCGCGGCTGGTGCCCGCATGCCTGAGGGATACGACCACCTCGTCGTCGCCGGACCCCAGCTCGACGACGCGAGCATGGAACGCGCCCGCTCCCTGGCCGGCCCCACGACCACCGTCGTGCGCACATGCCCGGGCCTGGCCCACCGCATCCGCGAGGCCGCCGCCGTCATCTCCATGGGGGGATACAACACGGTCTGCGAAATCCTCGCCGCCGACACCCCCGCCCTCATTGTCCCGCGTGAGGTTCCGCGCCTCGAACAGACTATCCGCGCCCGTGCGCTCGCGGGCGCCCACCTCATTGACACCCTCAGCCAGGCCGACGCCACGCCCGAGGCGTTGTCCCGCTGGCTGAACGGTGCCGTCACCACGCGGACCGACCGGTCCCGCATCGCCCGCGGGGGCCTCGCCGCCGCCGCGCACGCCGCTATGACCCTGATCGCCCCCGCCAACGATGGAGACCTCCAATGACCCGCATCGGCTACGTCCTCAAGGTGTACCCCCGCTTCTCCGAGACCTTCGTGGTCACCGAGATGCTCGCCCGCCAAGACCTGGGCCAGGACCAGCGTATCTACGCGCTGCGCCCGACCACCGACACACGCTTCCACCCCGAGATTGCGTACGTCGAGGCACCCGTAAGCTGGGTGCCGCGCCCCCGCAAGGCCTCCGAGATGTGGAACATCCTCACCTCCGGCCTCGCCGACGAGGAGATGCGCACCCGCTTCGCCGCTCTCATGCCGGCCATCGCTTCGTTGCCTGCCGACGACGTCGCCCAGGGCATCGCGCTCGCCCTCGCTGCACGCGAGGACGGCATCACCCACCTGCACGCCCACTTCGCTTCCCTGGCCGGGCGGACTGCCTGGATCGCCTCGTCCCTGAGCGGCATCCCCTTCACGGTCACCACACACGCCAAGGACATCTACCACGAGTCCGTCGATGTTGACCTGCTGCGCCGCATCTGCGCGGACGCCGCCCAGGTCATCGCGATCTCGCAGTACAACATGGACTACCTCGGGCGCGTGCTAGAGGGCACGGGCGCGCGCCTCGTCCTGCAGCGCAACGCCCTCGAACTGGCCCGTTTTCCCTACCGCGACCCCGAGCCCGCCACGGGCACGCTGCGCGTCGTCGCGGTGGGGCGCCTCGTCGAAAAGAAGGGCTTCGCGGACCTCATCGACGCGCTCGCGATCCTGCGAGATCAAGGCGTGGCGATCGACGCCTCAATCATCGGCGAGGGAGACCTCAGGGACGACCTCGCCAGGCGCATCGAGGAGCGAGGCCTCACCCCCTCGTGCCGCCTGTGCGGGGCGCGTACCCAAAGCGAGGTGCGTGAAGCCCTCGAGGGTGCCGACGTGTTCGTCGCCCCCTGCATCCCCGGCTCGGACGGCAACATCGACGGCCTGCCCACCGTCATCCTCGAATCCATGGCCGTGGGCACACCAGTCGTGGCCACCGTCGTGACCGCGATCCCCGAGGTCATCATCAACGGCCGCTCGGGTGTCCTCCTTCCCCCGGGCTCCCCGGAATCGATCGCGCAGGCGCTCGCGGACATCGCCTCCGGTGCCACCCCCGTCGTGGAGCTGGCGCGTGGGGCCCGCGCGCTCATCGAGGAGCACTACGACTCACGCCGTCAGGCATCTGCCCTTGCCCGCCTCGAAAGTGATGAGGAGACCCTCTGATGCGTATCGTCTACATCTGCGCCGACCCCGGCATCCCGGTTTTCGGAACCAAGGGAGCCTCCGTCCACATCCAGGACGTCGTGCGCGAGCTCGTGCGCCGCGGCCACGACGTGGAGATCCACGCCGTGCGCATGGGGGACCGTGTCCCCGCCGACCTGGCCGACGTGCCTACCGTCGAGTACCCGCTCGATGTGGACGGCGCGGGCGACCGCGAGCGCGCCCAGGCCCAGGCCTCGCGCGCGATCGCGCAGCGCGTCGCGAAGAGCGCCCCGGACCTCGTGTGGGAGCGCTACTCGCTGTTCTCCACGGCGCTCGCGTCCCTCGCGAAGGGCAGTGGTGTGCGCGGGATCCTCGAGGTGAACGCGCCCCTCATCGAGGAGCAGCGTCGTCATCGTCGCCTGGATGACGAGGCCGGAGCGCGCTCCGCGCTCGTGGAGCAGGCGGGTGCGGCGCGTGCGATCATCTGCGTGTCGGACCCGGTGCGCGCCTGGGTGGAGGAGATGACGGGCACGGAGCGTGCCCACACCGTCCCCAACGGCGTCGATACGAACCGGATCACTCCCGTGACGGAGGAGACCGGCCGCGTGGTCGTCACTTTCGTGGGCACTCTCAAGCCCTGGCACGGGGTGGAGCACCTCATCGGGGCGCGCGCCCTGGCCTCGTCCCCGTGGGACCTGCGCATCATTGGTGACGGTCCCCAGCGCGAGGCTCTCGAGGAGGCGGCGCGCGCAGCCGGCGTGGACGTGGATTTCCGCGGTGCCGTCGCTCCGCACGAGGTTCCCTCCCACCTGGAGGGTTCCGCCATCGCGGTCGCGCCCTACCCGGCGCCCGCAGACGAGGCCGACCACTATTTCTCGCCCCTGAAGGTTTATGAGTACATGGCGGCCGGCCTGCCCGTCGTCGCCAGCGCGCTCGGACAGATCCACGTGGCCCTACTGGGCTGCGGCGTCCTTGTACCGCCGTCCGACCCCGGTGCGCTCGCTCGCGCGATCGACGCCCTCGCTCAGGACCCGGAACGTCGCACCGAGCTGGGTGCGCAGGCTCGCCTCGCCGCCGAGGAATGCCACTCGTGGGCGGGCGTTGTGGGGCGCGTGCTTGAGCTGGTGGAGGCCTGAGATGGCGCTGATCAGCAAGAAAAACAACCTGGGGGCGCTGTCGCGGACCCTGCGCCTCGTGGGTCCCGACGTGCGTCCCCATCGCGGACTGATCGCCGGGGGCATTGTGGCTCTGCTCCTGGATGTCGTGTTCCGCGTCATGGAGCCCTGGCCGATGAAGATCGTCATTGACTCGGTCGTTGAGGTGGCGCTGCACCGCGGAGAAGGCCCGTGGTCTGCGGCCCCCATGATCGTCGCCTGCGCCGGGCTGCTGGTCGTTATCGTCGGCCTGCGTGCGGCCTCGAACTACATGGCCACGGTGTGCTTCGCGCTGGTGGGCTCGCGTGTCGCCCAGTCGTTGCGAGCCCGCGTGTTCCGCCACGTGCAGGGCCTGTCCCAGCAGTTTCACGCGCGCAACCGCAGCGCCGACACGGTCCAGCGCATCGTCGGTGACGTGAACCGGCTGCAGGAGGTGGCCATCACGGCCGGACTGCCGCTCCTGGCCAATACCGCGACGTTGCTCGTCATGGTCATCGTCATGGTGGTCCTCGACCCGCTGCTCGCGGTCGTGGTCGTTGTGGCCGTCGCGCTCTTCCTGTTCGTGTCGCGAGGCTCCTCCCAGCGCATCACCGCCGCCGCGCGTCGCACCCGCAAGGGGGAGGGCCAGCTGGCGAACACCGCCCAGGAGTCCCTGGCCTCGATCCCCGTCGTCCAGGCTTACGGGTTGGAGGACTACATAGCCGGGCGCTTCGGCGGGGCAAACGGCAAGGCCGTCCGTCAGGGCGTGAAGTCGCTGCGCCTGGCCGCCCGCCTGGAGCGCTCCACGGACCTGCTCGTCGGCATCGCCACCGCGATCGTGCTCGTGGGTGGCGGCCTGCGCGTGCTCAGCGGCGCGATGAGCGTGGGCGACCTCGTCCTGTTCACCTCCTACCTTCGCACCGCCATGAAGCCTCTGCGCGACATGGCCAAGTACACGGGCCGAATCTCGCGCGCCGGCGCCTCGGGCGAGCGCGTCGCCGACCTCATGGAGGTCTGCCAGGACATCGTGAGCGCGCCCGGTGCCCTGCACCCCGCAGTCATCGGCGGCAACCTCGAGTTCGACCGCGTCGTCACCGAATACGACGGCGTCGAGATCCTGCACTCCCTGTCCCTGTCGGTGCGCGAGGGCGAGCGGGTCGCGATCATCGGCCCCTCCGGATCCGGAAAGTCCACGCTCGTGTCGCTCGCGGTGCGCGCCCAAGACCCCGTGAGCGGTCGCGTCCTCATGGGCGGATACCCGCTGACCGACCTCACGCTGGCGGCCGTGCGCTCGAACGTCACCCTGCTCCACCAGGACGCCGTGCTCTTCGCGACGACCATTCGCGAGAACATCCGCCTGGGCCGCGAGGGCGCCACCGACGAGGAGATCGTCGCCGCCGCAAAGGCCGCCAACGCCCACGACTTCATCATGGAGATGCCCGGCGGATACGACGCCGAGGTGGGCGAGCGCGGAGGCACCCTGTCGGGAGGCCAGCGCCAGCGCATCGCGATCGCCCGCGCCCTCCTGCGCGACACCCCGATCATCATCCTCGACGAGGCTACGACTGGCCTCGACCCCGAGTCCACTGGACTCGTCCTGGACGCCATCGACGGCCTCGTGGCAGGGCGCACCGCCCTGGCCATCACCCACGACCCGCCCGTCGCCCTGCGCTCGAGCCGCGTTGTGTGGATCGAAGACGGGCGCGTCCTCCTGGACGGCACGCCCGCCCAGCTCCTCGAGGAGTCCGAGGCCTTCCGCGAGTGGGCGGCCAGTGCGACGAGCGCCTCCGCGAGCACCCGAGGGGGTGACGTGCGATGAGCGTGAACCTGTCGGATGCACTGTCCCTCTTCCTCGACTCCTTGCGCCTGTCCGAGGCCGTGGACGCTTCCCGGGTCGCCACCCGCGTGCGCATCAAGCCCGGGGTATCCATCAGTGCCTCGCTCGCCGATGCTGACGGTCTTCCGGTTGGTTGGGCTCGCCTGCTGTGGCCGGATGCGGTCGCGAAGGGCGAGAAGAGCGCCGCCAAGGCCCAGCGCCGAAACCTACCCACCTCCTCGCGCACACTCGAAGACGGCCTGTGGCTCCAGTGGGGCGACATCGTCTCCGACCCGGACCTGATGGTCCACATCGGGCGCGCCCAGGCCTCCGGCATCGTCGAACCCCGCACGTGGCAGGTGCTGCGCCACAACCCCCTGCGCCGCCTTGTCGCGCGCAGTGGCGGCGCGGTCGTGCGCATTCAGGCCACCGAGGACGCACACGTGCGCGGCCTCGACGCCTTCCTGAGCGCGGTCGTTCCCGTGCCCGAGCGCCTGGACGAGGGCAGCAATCCGAACGTGAGTGTCTTGGCCGACGCCGGGGGATTCGACCTGTCCCAGAGCGCCAGCACAGCCGGGCAGGTACACGCCTGGCACGAGGAAGCGGGAGAGCTCTTCGCCCGTCTCCACGCCGCCGTTCCCTCCGCGCACCTCGCCCAGCGCATGGGAGCTCCCACTGCCTCGACCCGTCACACCCTCGCTGTGCACGCCCGCATCATCTCCGAGCTCAACGCCGTCCTCGGAGCTCGGATTGAGGCGCTCGCGGACACGGCCCCCGAGCCGGAGGAAGCGCCCCTCGTGCCTATCCACGCGGACGCCACGCCCGACCAGGTGCTCGTGTCCGCGGATGGGACCGTGCTGCTCACCGACTTTGACCGCGCACGCATGGGGGCCGCCTCGCTCGACGTGGCCTCGTACATGGTCAGCGCCGATCCCGAGTGTGCCGAGGCCTTCGCGCGCGGATACGAGCGGGCGGGAGGACGCCTGCCCGCGGGCACCGAACTGAGCGCCGCACGCATCCACGCCCGCGCTCTCAAACTCGCCGACCCCCTGCGCGAGGCCCGCCCCGACTGGGCTCAGCACATCGACCACACCCTCACGCTCATCGAGGAGGAAAGCGCATGTCTCTAATCACCAACGTCCGATCGATCGAGGGGATCAAGCGTGCGTGGCCAGCACGCGCTGGCATCGCCGTCGAGCTCGTCGACCGACGCGGACGCCTGCGCGCGGGACTCGCCACCGATGCCGGCGTCGCCATGTCCCTGTACGCCTGCGACCCGGTCCTCGGGGCCATTCCCGTGGGGGAAGGGGAGCTCGTCGTCCACCGCCACGCCCGGCGCGCCGTCGTTGTTGCGGATCGCTTCGTCACCAAGCACGTGCGCAAGGGCGGGGAGCGCATCGCCTGCAACACGGCAGTCGCCGGTCGCATCTACCGCTCATGGGGACTGGCCGTCGCCGACGTGACGGACTGGTCGTCGACCGCTCTGACCTACACGCGTCTGCCCGGCCGCTCCCTCGGTGACCTCGGGGACGAGGGGCTGGACGGGTGGAAGGCTCTCGCTCGGGCCTGGCAGCCGACTCGAGACGCCGCCCTCGAACCCCACACCGGCGCCCACGAGGCGCGCATCCTCGCCCGATGGGCCGAGCAGGCGCGCATCTTCGACACCATCGGCGAAGACCCACGTATCACCGAGGCGGTCCTGGACGTGTCCGCCCGCCTCATCGAGGACATCGACACCACCCACGTCGTCTCCCACGCCGACCTGCACGACGGACAGCTCCTGTGGGACGGCACCAGCCTTGGCGTCATCGACCTGGACGGCGCCCGCATGGCCGAGCCCGCCCTCGACCTCATGAACTTGCGCGCCCACGCGGAACTGCACCACCTGCGCGGGCCCCTCAGCGCCCACAGCCTTGACGTCGTCATCGGGCACATCGATGACGTCGCGTCCCGCATGCCCACCACGCGGGCGCGCCTGGAGGCCTACCTGCAGGCCTCCCGACTGCGCCTCATCTTCGTCCATTCCTTCCGCCCAGGGGCGAGCTCCTGGCTGGGGGAATGGATGGACCACGCACTCTCCGCTCACTCGAGCACTCACTGACCACAGACACCGACACAGAAAAGAGCACTTCCATGAAAATGACAGTTATTGGTTGCGGTTACCTCGGTGCCGTCCACGCAGTGTGCATGGCCTCCCTCGGCCACGAGGTCGTCGGCATCGACGTCGATCAGGCGAAGGTGCGGGCTCTGTCAGCCGGCAAGGCGCCCTTCCACGAGCCCGGCCTCGAAGAGATGATCGCCGCCGAAACCGCCTCGGGTCGCCTGCGCTTCACCGCCGAGCCCACGGCGCAAGACCTGTCCGGCGCCGGCATCCACTTCATCACCGTGGGAACCCCGCAGTCTGACGAGGGCGGATCCGCCGACCTCAGCCACCTGATGGGAGCAGTCTCCATGCTCACCGAGCTGCTGGACCCCGCCGAGTGCACCGTCGTCGTCGGAAAGTCCACAGTACCCGTGGGCACCGCGCACATCGTCGAAGAGAAGCTCGCGGGCACGGCTGCCGCCCTGGCCTGGAACCCCGAGTTCCTGCGCGAAGGCTACGCGGTCGAGGACACGCTGCGCCCCACGCGCCTCGTCTACGGCCTGTCCGCTCATGCTGACAGTGCATTCCGTGGACGCAACGCCCTCGACGAGGCCTACCGACCCATCATCGAGGCGGGCTGCCCCGTCATCGTCGACAGCTTCTCCACGGCCGAGCTGGTGAAGGTCGCCGCGAACTCCTTCCTGGCCACCAAGATCAGCTTCATCAACGCGATGGCCGAGATCTGCGACGTCACTGGCGCCGACGTTACGATGCTCGCCCAGGCCCTCGGGCACGACGAGCGCATCGGACGTCGCGCCCTCGGCGCCGGCATCGGCTTTGGCGGCGGCTGCCTTCCCAAGGACATCCGTGCCTTCGTGGCGCGCGCCGAGGAACTCAACAAGGGTGAATCGGTGGCCTTCCTGAAGGAAGTCGACGCGATCAACACCCGTGGTCGCACCCGTGCGGTCGCCGCCGCCGAGGCCGCGCTGGGTGGGTCTGTGACGGGCAAGAACATCACCGTCCTCGGTGCTTCCTTCAAGCCCGACACGGACGATGTACGCGACTCGCCCGCCCTGGACGTCGCCTCGCGCCTGCACGAGCGCGGCGCCAACGTGCGCGTCACCGACCCGATCGCCCTGACCAACGCGGCCGCCCATAAGCCCCACCTGACGATGGTGGAGGACATGCACGCGGCGCTGACCGACGCGGACCTGGTTGTCCTGGCCACCGAATGGAGCCAGTTCGTCAACATGGATCCGGCCGCCATCGGCCCGCTCGTACGCTCGCGCACCATCGTGGACGGGCGCAACGCGCTGGACCGCGAGGCATGGAACGCCGCCGGTTGGACCCACGTGGGAATCGGACGGTGATACGCGGGTCGCGCCCGGGTGCATACCTGGGAGATAACCCGGACAATGAGGTCATGAGCAAGCAGAACACGCGTGCGGGCGTGTCCGTGAGCATCCGCACCAGGATCATCGCCGCGGTGATCCTGGTGGCGGGTGCTGCGCTCACCGTCTCCGGTGTGCTTGTCTTCATCCTCCAGCAGCGTGCCCTCGACGCCCGCGCCGTGGATCGGCTGCATCAATCCAAGATCGCGCTCCAAGACCTCGTCGAAGGTGGGACCAACCCCGAGACGGGCGTGGCTCTCACCGACCCCTCGGAGATCGTGCGACTGCACCTGGCGCGAACCTACGCGGGCACGTACACCGGTGAGGTCGGCTTCGTCGACGGGACCCTGTACTGGCTGCCCTCCCAAGAGCCGCGTCTGCACATCGAGGACGACGCGGAGCTGGTGGCCTACGTTGCGCCCCTGACGACGGGCACGGACACCATCATCACCACGCACACGACCACGACGACGACCTACCGGCTCATCGTCGTACCGATCGCGGGTCCGTCCAGCAACGCGGCCCTCGTCCACGCGATCGACATGCGCGGCTACGGGGAATCGACACACTCTGCGATGGTTCTCTACGTGGTTGCCGCGCTCGGCACCCTCGTCCTCGTCGTACCTTTCGCCTGGTTCTCGGTGACGCGCCTGCTGCGCCCCATCGGCGAGCTGCGCCGCGCCACCGACTCGATCGGCGAGTCCGACCTGACGACCCGCGTTCCCGTGCGCGGCAACGACGACCTGTCGGGCCTGGCAGGAGCGGTGAACAGGATGCTGGACCGGGTCGAGACTGCGGTTGTCGCCAGGCGCGAGCTCCTCGACGATGTCAGCCACGAGCTGCGCACCCCGATCACGGTCGTGCGCGGCCACATGGAACTCCTCGATCCCGACGACCACGACGACGTGGTCGAGACCCGCGCGCTCGTTATCGACGAGATCGACCGGATGGGCACGCTCGTCGGCGACCTGCTCGAGCTTGCCCGGGCCTCGGACACCGTGAACCCCGCATCCACGGACCTTGCCGCCCTCACCGAGGCGGTCCTGGACAAGGCCCGCGCCCTGGGAGATCGCCAGTGGACCCTCGACGAGGCCGCGCAGGTCACCTGCTGCCTCGACCCGACACGCATCACCCAGGCGTGGCTCCAACTCGCGCAAAACGCCGTCCAATACTCGGCCGACGGCACGCTCATCGCAATCGGATCGGGCACGGACTTGCAGTGGGCGCGCCTGTGGGTGCGCGACCGCGGTATCGGCATTGCCCCGGACGACATTAAGTGCGTGCGTCAGCGCTTCGTGCGTGGCACCGCGGGCACCGAGAGCGTTGCTGGGTCCGGCCTGGGCCTGAACATCGTGGAATCTATCGCCCGCGCCCACGGCGGGCACCTCGACATTGAATCGACACCGGGAGTGGGCTCGACCTTCACCCTGGTGATCCCTCAGCGCCCCTGCGGCGCGTCAGGAGAGACATCATGACGACCATTCTCATCGTTGAGGACGAGGCCCGGATCGCTGCCTTCGTCGCCAAAGGACTGCGCGCCGCCGGCTTCGTCCCGGAGATCTACTCCACGGGATCCGAGGCCGTCGAAGCCGCCCTCCAGGGCCGGGGCGCCCTCATGCTCCTGGACGTGGGCCTGCCCGACATCGACGGCTTCGAGGTCCTCGAGCAGATTCGAGGCCAGGGCGTGGGTATGCCCGTCATCATGCTGACGGCGCGCAGTTCTGTTGCCGACCGTGTGGCCGGGCTCGAGGGCGGGGCCGACGACTACGTGCCCAAGCCCTTCTCCTTCGAAGAGCTGCTGGCACGCGTGCGCCTGCGCCTGCGCGAAGAGACGCCCACGTCCAGCGCGATGACGCTGACCCGGGGATCGCTCGTGCTCGACCTGAAGACGAGGCGCGCCCGCGTGGGCGAGGAATGGGTGGATCTGTCCGCCCGCGAGTTCACGCTGCTCGAAACCTTCATGCGTCATCCGGGACAGGTGCTCAGCCGCGAGCAACTGCTCTCGGCCGTGTGGGGCATCGACTTCGATGGCGCGTCCAATGTGGTGGACGTGTACCTGTCCTACCTTCGCCAAAAAATCGGTAAAGACTACTTCGAAACGGTGCGCGGCATGGGGTACCGGCTCCTCTGATACCGGTACCCCACGCGCTCAGTCGTCGGTGTCGTCGTCGTGATCGTCGTCGTCATCGTCATCGTCGTCATCGGGGACGGCACGCTGTGGTGACGTGGGGGCGACGTAGTAGGGGTTTGTCGCGACCGGCGCGGGCGTGGGTGCGGGCGCCGGGTCCTCGGGGGCCGGCTCCGGGGTCGGCGTCGGCTCCTCGGTGGCCGCAACGACCGGGGCGGATTGGGGGCCCGCACCGTCGGACTGGGCGGGGACGGAGAGGCCGGACTCCATCGTGGTCTGCTGGCCTCCGGCCGCGAGGGCACGCAGGCCGAAGAAAGCGCCGCAACCGACGGCAGCGATGAGGCCGATAGCCCAGATCACACGCATGCGTTCTGACATGTGTACTCCTTTCATCGCTACCAGGATGGATGCGGACCGTGAGAGTCCCATTGTGTCTTCATGAGGAGATTCTCATGAAAGGACGCGGCGCGCTTGGCGGAGCGCACGGGGGAGGGGAGTTGGTGTGAGCATCCTCGTGTGTTGGCCGACGAGGCCGTGGCGCGCTCTCGGGGTGGGTGCGGTCCGCGTAACATGGCCCCGTGAACGAGTTTTCCTTGGCAATCCCCGGTGTTGATGGCGGCGACGCGCGCCGCCCGTACGCGTCTGCCGATTCCGAGCGCTGGGTGCCCGAGGACCACAAGTCCTCCGAGCGCACCGAGTTTGAGCGCGACCGCGCGCGCATCCTCCACTCCTCGGCGCTGCGCCGCCTCGGCGAAAAGACGCAGGTGCTGGGCCCGATCTCGGACGATTTCGTGCGCACCCGCCTCACGCACTCCCTCGAGGTCGCCCAGGTGGGCCGCGAGCTCGGCAAGGAGCTGGGGGCCGACCCGGACGTCGTGGACGCCGCGTGTCTGTCCCATGACCTCGGGCATCCGCCTTTTGGGCATAACGGCGAGCGTGCCCTGGATGCGGCGGCCGCCTCGATCGGCGGGTTCGAGGGCAACGCCCAGACCCTGCGCGTCGTCACGCGCCTGGAACCCAAGGTCATCGGCGCGGGCGGCGTGCCCGCGGGTCTGAACCTCACGCGCGCCACCCTGGACGCGATCTGCAAGTACCCGTGGGTCAAGGCCGGTGGCCCGGACCTGGCCAAGTCGACGCGCAAGTACTCCGTGTACCCCGACGACGCGCCCGTGTTCGCGTGGATGCGCCAGGGGGCGCCTGCGGGCAGGCGATGCCTGGAGGCCCAGATCATGGACCTGTCGGACGACATCGCCTACTCGGTGCACGACGTGGAGGACGCGGTCGCGACCCGCAAGCTGGACCCCGCGGACCTCTTCGATGACGCGCACTGCTCGGCCGTCGTGGCCTCGACCCTGGACTGGTACGGGCCCTCGGTCGCGCGCTCGGACCTGGAGGAGGCCCTTGAACGCATCGTCTCCATGCCCGTCTGGCTGCGCTCCTTCGACGGGTCCTACGCCTCCCTCGCGCACCTGAAGGACGCGACGAGCGAGCTGATCGGCCGCTTCTGCTCGGCGACCGTGGCCGCCACGCGCGAGACCTTCGGGCACGAGCCGCTGGGCCGCTACCGCGCGGACCTCGTCGTGCCGCCTGAGGTTCGCGCCGAGATTCAGATCCTCAAGGGCATGGCCGTCCACTACGTCATGAGCCCGCGTGAGACCGAGCCGGTCTACTACCAGCAGCGCACGCTCCTGGCCGATCTCGTCGACGCCCTCTACGAGGCCGGGGCCGACACCCTCGAACCCGTGTTCGCCGCGCAGTGGCGGGCCGCCTCCGACGACGACGTGCGCCTGCGCGCTGTCATCGACCAGGTCGCCTCGCTCACCGACGTGTCGGCCTCCGCGTGGCACGCCCGCTGGTGCGGCATGCTGTCTTCGCAGCTGTGAGCATGATCGGACGCAGACGTGGGCGGGCATCGGTAGACTGAGGGACATGGCGGGTCTGATTCGTAAGGACGACATCGAAGCGGTACGTAACGCAGTGAAGATCGACGAGATCATCGGCGAACACGTAGCGCTGCGACCCGCGGGCATCGGCTCCCTCAAGGGCCTGTGTCCCTTCCATGACGAGCGCACCCCCTCCTTCAACGTGCGCCCTCACCTGGGCATGTTCCACTGCTTCGGGTGCGGTGAGAGCGGTGACGTCATCTCTTTCGTGCAGAAGATCGACCACCTGCCCTTCACCGAGGCGGTCGAGATGCTGGCGGCGAAGGCCGGGATCACCCTCCATTACGAGGAGGGCGGGGCGCGCGTGCGCACCGAGGAGCCGGGCAAGCGCCAGCGCCTCCTGGACGCCCACCGCGTCGCCGAAGAGTTCTACCAGCAGCAGTTGGCTTCCCCCGAGGCGCATAAGGGTCGCACGTTCCTCGCCGAGCGCGGCTTCACCCAGGCGATGTGCGCGCATTTTGGGGTCGGCTACGCCCCGGTCTCGTGGGATTCCCTGACGCGCCATCTGCGCTCCAAGGGCTTCACGGACCAGGAAATCCAGATTTCGGGCCTGGGCTCGCAGGGCAGTCGGGGCGTGTACGACCGTTTCCGCGGGCGCCTCGTGTGGCCGATCCGCGACATCACGGGCGCGACGGTCGGTTTTGGTGCGCGTCGCCTGGACGACAGCGACAAGGAATCGCCCAAGTACCTGAACACCCCCGAGACGCCGATCTACAAGAAGTCGCAGCTGCTGTATGGCCTGGACCTGGCGAAGAAGACGATCGCGACGGAGCACAAGGTCGTCATCGTCGAGGGATACACGGACGTCATGGCCGCACACGTCGCGGGCGTGACGAACGCCGTGGCCACGTGTGGTACCGCTTTTGGCTCCGAGCACGTCAAGATCATTCGCCGCCTGCTGGGCGACCACGCGGATCCGGCCGCCGGCGTGCTCCTGTCCACGGGGCGCGCGCACGGCTCGGAGGTCATCTTCACCTTCGACGGCGACAGTGCCGGGCAGAAGGCCGCGCTGCGCGCCTACGGCGAGGACCAGAACTTCGCGGCCCAGACTTTCGTGGCAGTGGCCCCGGGCGGCCAGGACCCCTGCGACCTGCGCCTGTCGCAGGGCGATCAGGCGATCGTCGACCTGGTGAACTCGCGCATCCCGCTCTTTGAGTTCGCGATCCGCTCGGTCTTGTCCCAGATGGACCTGCGCAGCGCCGAGGGCCGCGTGCAGGGCCTGCGGGCCTCGGCCGGCATTGTTGCGCACATTAAGGATCGCGCCCTGCGTGCCGAGTACACGCGGCAGTTGGCCGGGTGGCTCGGCATGGATATCCCCACGGTCGAGCAGGCGATCCGCGCGGCTGGTCGCGTCGAAGTCCTCTCGCACGAGGCACGCCCGGGCGAGATCGAGATGGCGGGCGCCGGCCGCCCCGTCCCCGCGTCCGAGCGCCGAGGCCCCGAGGACCCGGTGAGCCGCATCGAGCGCCAGGCTCTCGAGGCCGTCCTCCAGCACCCGCTCTACGCCGTGGGCTCCGGCTTCGAGGAGCTTGACGGGCAGTCCTTCACCGTACCCACGCATCGCGCCGTCCACGACGCGATCCGCGCGGTCGGCGGGCTCGACGCCTTCACGCAGATGATGCGCCAGGCCGAGGCCCACTTCGGCCCGGGTGAGAACGCGACGCTCGCGGCCTCGCGCCGCTTCGTCCAGGTGGTCCTGGAGACCGCCGGCGAGTTCATCGGCCCCGCCGTCACCCAGCTGGCTGTTGCGCCTCTGCCCGTTGCGGGTGAGGCCGACGTGCGCTCGTACTGCCGAGGCGTCGTCGCCGCTATGGTGCGTATGGACCTGACCCGCAAGCTCGGCGAGGCCCGCGCGGCCCTGTCGCGTTTGAACGAGGACGACCCCACCTACTCCGAGATGTTCCGGGAGCTCATGCGCCTGGAGCAGCGTCGGCAAAACTACACTGAAAGGAACTAACCGATGGCCGAAGTTGAGAGCTTTACCCTGGACCACACCGCCGTGAAGGCGCCCTACGTGCGTCTCATCAACGTGGAGGCCGGCCCGAAGGGCGACCAGATTTCGAACTTTGACGTGCGTCTCCTCCAGCCCAACGCCGGGGAGATCCCGACCTCGGGCCTGCACACGATCGAGCACCTGCTGGCCTCCCTGCTGCGCGACCGCATCGACGGCGTTATCGACTGCTCGCCGTTTGGCTGCCGCACGGGCTTCCACCTCATCATGTGGGGCACCCCCTCGGTGCGTGAGGTGACGCAGGCGCTGGCCTCCTCCCTGCACGCGATCGCCGAGGACGTCACCTGGGAGGACGTGCCCGGCACCGACGCCTACTCGTGCGGCAATTACCGCGATCATTCGCTGTTCAGCGCACGCGAATGGAGCCGCACAATCCTCGAACAGGGTTTCTCTCTCGACCCCTTCGAGCGTATTCATCTCGTTCACTGAACTGCCGTGACGAGGTCCGGGGTCCAGCCGTGAGGCTGGGCCCCGTAGGCGTATCTCGGGGCCTATTGGCGTTGGTGGGTCGGGGAAAAGGTAGGGGAGTATAGGGGCAGCCCCCCAT